>Ga0209208_10000429_pt1 | contig 54025 bp, 47 predicted proteins | sample S1TSphfallax_3_FD_187694 | JGI IMG/M metagenome (GOLD analysis project Ga0209208, IMG submission 187694) | Host-associated microbial communities from peat moss isolated from Minnesota, USA - S1T2_Fd - Sphagnum fallax MG (SPAdes) (version 2) | ecosystem: Host-associated > Plants > Peat moss >... | reverse complement strand
AGCTAGCCTCTCTCCCTCAACTGTACAGTTAACCCTGGCAATAATCCAAACACTTTTCTTTATAAAATGTCAGATGCTTGATTTTCACAAAATATTAAACTAAACTTGCCCCATGCTGGATCCCCCCTGCATTCGTAGTAGAGGCCCACCAGGGTTACTACATCTAGTAGTTTTACTCAACTTAAGTATAACAAGTATGGTACTAAACTCTCCACTCTAGTATGGTCCTTCCTTGTGTTGGTGTGCAATGGTCGTAAGTAAGTTGAGTAAATGACACATCCAGGCATCTGAACTTCAATGAAGTAGGTTACATTCCAAGCTGACCCCAAAATTTTGTGTGCACAAAGTATTGTGGGATTCTCTTTTTCCCTTATCTGCCCTTAGCCCAATCCATCTTTTTTGCAAAAACTCTTTCTTTCATCACCAATGCTGAGACACACTTTTGGCCCATGTTATGCAGGCTTTGGGCTTGCAATGGGCAGCTAGGGCAGTTAGGGGAAAAAAGAAGCTATGTGCACATATAATATTGGGGGTAAACCGACCTTCTGAATTCAATTTTGAGTCCAGAATAAGAATCCCGGGGAGGGTTACATAAGACAAAATCAGATGGGTCGTGTGTTGAATTTGTCCAAGAATATTGACCCGGTAATGTTACGGTTTCTACAACAAATTAGTTTTTGTCTGGAAATCGGTTCCATGAGCATAACTAATTAACCCCATGGACCCATTCCCTTACAATATGCCCCAGATCGATGGGCATAATGGTTGACCCTTTGTCTAAAAAATGGAAGGCTGTTTGCTTCTGACATAATGCTAACACATATGAGTGGCAGTGCGCCATGGGTTTGGTGTCCCTTACGGGCTAAGAGTGTGCCCTCCCCTTAAGGGCTTGTGATAAATTATGGCTTTTGCTTATACTTGGAGCATCTGTCATACATCTGAAAAATCTAATGCCTGCCCAAGCACAACTTGAATTCCAAATGCTCCTTTGGTCACAATTAGTTTTTGATCCTTCAATTTGTGGCTGAAAATTCTAATTTTGGGCTAATGATTTACCCTTCTTCATAACAATATTGAATGGATTTAGGCTATATGCAAACAATGAGCAAATTGCCCGTTTTGCCCACTCTTGGCAATTAGAACAAATTGGCACCAGTTTGAATTCAGTTCCAGCACGAGACCCATTCATATTCACCAAATACTAGTGTGGCTTGTGCCATTGACCAAGTGTGAACTTGTTACCCAACTAATTCCTCCTTCCAAAACCAGCCTTTGTAATATTAAATTTGCAATCACAAAAATTTGTCAAAATTCAAAATGTTTCCTACACCTTAGGTCTAAAAGTGATGATTTACTATGAAATCACCTCCATAAAATCCCACTAATTGAAAGCTTTCCAACAATAATAGCAAGTGTTTGCCCCCAAGTTTTGTCAATTTTAAAAAAAATTATATGATTGAATTTTCAATGACAACATTGTTCAATATTCAATAACTCCTGGTTAATTTCAATAATCATAGGTTTAACATTACAAAACCACCTCAGGTGTGCAGTAAGGGTGCCATGGTTTGGGAAATTTCAATGTGACAAGCAAATCAAACATAAGTAAACTACCTTCCTTAATAGATAGACTAGTGTGATTTATGCTATTGGCCTGATTGTGAACTCATTACTCAACTAATCTTTCCTTTCATAATCAGTTTTTGTAATTTAATTAAACTTCCACTGACACAAAAACTCCTCAAAATTCAATATCTATCATGTCTAAGGTCTAAAAATGATGAAATCACCTCCAAGCAACTCATCAAGGGCTTTCCAACAAAACCAAGAATACCAAGAGCTTGCCCCAATTTTTCTAGTTTTCAAAGTTTTTTTAAAGCTTTTATTTGAAAAAATGGTTCAATATTCAATAATTCTTGTATTATAGGTCTAAACATAATGAAACCACTTCAATGCGCCCATACTCATTGAGGGATTTCCAATCGTATTGAGAGTGTGATGGGGGCATTGTGATTTGAGAAATCTCAATGTGACAAACCAACAAAACAAATAATCTACCTTCTTTAATAGATGGACTAGTGTGGCTAGTCCCTCAGCCCAAGTGTCAATAGGACCTTGACAGTAAAGTTCAATTGTGAAAAAAATGAATTTTAATTAAAATGAATTTACATTGATGAAAAACACTCAAAATTAAATCTCTCCACCCCACCCTATGGTCTAAAATTTACAAAATCACCTCCAATTTATTTGAGGTTTCCAAATGCCAAATTTGTCAAGGGCTTTCGAACAACACCTTGAGCTGGCCCCAATTTTTCTAAGATATTTAGTTTTGATGTTTTTTGAATTCTTTTTTTTTGGAATTGTTCAATGTTTAATAACTCTTGCATTGTAAGTCTAAACACCAAATCACACTTATGAGGCCTTTCCAAGAATGCCAAGAATGGCAACAAGGGGTATTGTGGTTTGGGAGATCTCATTGTGACAAATAAACAAAGCAAAAAAACTACCTCCTTAAGAGATTTAAATGTGCAAAAGCACAATATTTAGATGTCTTAGTGCTATGGTCATATGAAGAATCATCTCACAAGGCCCTTGAAATTAGGATTTTGTTTCCAACTTGAAAGTGGCATTGCATTTTATTATGTGGCTCCCTATGTGCCAGATGAGATTTGATCATGGCAAATTCATCAATGTGCAGAAGTAATCCCATTTGCTTGGGCTGATGGAAACAACCAACACATGCTAAAATGTCTAGTAGTCTCGGATTAAACGCCAACACTCCGAGTGAAATGTGAACCAGTGTTGGTCAGTTCCAGGTTCTGAGTTGGTTCCATGTCTGGTTCTAGGGTGTAACTTTGCATAACTGCTTATCAAGATATGCCAAAACTTCACCTAAATAGCTTTCCTTTTTTTTCTTGTTTGTTGTTGCATGTTGACGCTTGCTATATCATTAAGATTGTTCCAGGCTATCTCCCCTAACCAGGGCTCCTAAAATAGTTGAGAAAGTTTGTTTGCCCCGGGAAAAAAAAATGTTGAGAAAGAAAACTTTTTAACGTTGTTGTAATTTTAAAAAAAAAGATAAATGGCTGTATGGTTTTTCCAACCTACATGGGTGCATATACTAAAATAGCTGGTATGTAGTTCTTGAATCTCATGCTCATACTTGGGATCCCTATAAGAACTTTTGTTGGGCCATGCCTTTAGGCAACATGATTACACACACACACATTCAATTGAGACTACAACACCTTGATGCTAGAATTAGCTTTGGTCATAACCAACATAAACAGGTGGTGTTGAAGTGCACATGTATAAAAGTACTTGGAGCAGCTCCACCCATACTCCACATGTGGCCCTCCAACCCTACATCTTACATCCAATCCAATCCAATCTGCCGAGCTTCATGTTTCCCAAGGCCCACCCACAAACAAGACACTCACCCCATACAAGGTGTGAGTATCACTAATAGCAAACCACTTGAACCAATCAAATCATCTGGCCAATAATAACAAGAGTTGGATTGTGAAACGCCTTTTGCTTGCCAATGCATCCTATGTAAAATTGCTGACTCCAATCTATTTTAATGCTCCAAACTAGCATGATAAATGCTCTTCTTCATCCAATATTGCACCACTAGAGATGCTCGTAGTAACTTAGAATTAGGTTTAAAAAACCAAATACTTTGGACTTAAAGCTCTCGGAGTAAGGTAGGGGACTTGTAAATGATTTGATATTCCAATTATTTCAAAGCTCTACTTCAATATAATGCATCTCATTTTATTTTTTTCCTATGTAATTTGGTTTGATTGCATTAAAAATTTTATGCCAATGAATAGGATTTTTCATTCGTCATCTAAACAAGGTAATCAAGTATGCAATTAATATATTTCAAAACTAGTGAAATTCACGCTAGTATCATGACATGGACCTCATGCATATTTGTACATGTTTAATATTGTTTAAACCAATGGGGCATCTGAAAATGAAATTAATCCCAACACCTCTACTAGATTGATGCTATATACAAATTAGAAGAATCTCACTAAATGTATCAAACTGGTATGTTGAAATGGACATACCTGCCGACATTGGAACACACCTATACAATAGCTTGTTCATCCTTGGTAGTGCACTTGGAAAGGCTTTAATAAATTTGGCTCAGAGTTGCAAATAGTTTAGTTTAAATTTATTTTTAGGATAGGAGTCATGGCTTTTTTTTAAAATTGTGGTTTCAAATGTTTGGTGAATTTTTTTCATTTTAAAAGAAAAAATAGTAAAACTTACACTAAGATTTGAAAAATTTCCAAAATTTTCCACCAAAAAAAGCCCAGAGAATATGAACATTGATATGTGGTAAATTAAGAGCTGAAAGCCTCCTCTTGTACATCATGACTTTGTTGCCTCTTGGAGTTGAGATTTATTTAGTTGCAACATTGGGTTTCTTATTAATCATCATCCATCCAAAACCACTTCCCACGCAAGATGTCTACCTCTAGAATGAAGTCGTGATTAAGTTTATATATAATGCTCAGTTTAGCTTTGTGTAGATATAGAAACAAGACTTGTAGAGTTTGCCTAATTTTTCAATTATTAAATGCATGGAAGATGGAATGTTCATTTTTCACAAATTCTAAATTACATGGTCTTTGTTCAGGAATCATCCAAGTAACGATTCTCCCCCAATTTTCAAATATTAATATTTGGATGAAAGACCCAACACAATTGGAAAGCGCAAATGCTAATGTGTTCCATTTTAGCACTCTCTTAACCTTACAAGCTAGTTAGGTTCTTGTTGACTCTTCTCATTGAACTTCTTTCAACATATTTTTCAACAACTGGTATTTTTAAAAAAGGAATCTCAGCCATTTATAGTTTCAACTCACTTCTTATTAAGAAAAGGTCCAAAGTCCATAATTTTAGTTCCAAAAGGAAACCAAATCTAACCCCATAACAGATCACATTCAAGAAGGGAATAGACATTAGGAATTGGAAGTTATAAGACACTAAACTCACTTTGAATCAGCCTCTTTTCTTTGTGCGAATATTTTTAACAAAATTTGTTGCAAACTCAATGATTTTGTTCAAAAATAAAATCGCCAAATTTCAAAAACAAAATCATTAAAAATGACCAGATTTCCATACATGGTTCAAGTAGATAGCCCACAATTACATAAGGATATCACAATCTTTTGCTTTCATATTTTTTTAATAGCCAAATTTAGTTAAATTGACGTAGGGATGAGTGTCACCACAACTACATCACAAAATTGCAAAAGAAAAACACTGATTCCAATACACTATTGATGCGACTCCCACATTTGAAGTAGAAAACTTGGGGGGGGAGCGAGGGGGCAGGCTCAAATTATGTATCAACTTAAACCCAAATGATAGTGTTATATTAAAATCAATGGGTGTGTTCCCTCCATGAGAAACCAAAGTTTTGAAAAAGCACCTGTGGTGGGTTCTAGCAATAAGCTCGCTCTAAACTCTAAAACAATGAACCTTCCTATCTTTTCAAAATAATGGACATAAATTCATATGGTCATAACCATCCTTTGAGATCCCATGCATGCATAAAGTGACCCAACATTGATAAATTTTTAATTCCATTGGGATTCATATCACTCCCTGAAAAGGTCAGCAGCTTGTTGTACCAGAAAAAATAATGTTATAATACCCGACTTCAAGTGAACACTGCCATTGCTAACTTTCAATTGCATTGCTTACTTCTGGATGCAACCGAATGCAACTTGAAAAAACTTTCTTGTCCTCCTCAAACTATTCATCTGCATACTTGCAAAATATGAACAATATCTATCTCAAGATTCAAAAGTACCCTCATACTTGGGGAAAGTTTGTACTCCACTCCACTTTGGTGGGACCTGCCTTTTATATAATATTAGGGTTTATCTTTTTAGGGTTTTTTTTTTTTTGTTTCTGGTCCACCAAGTGCTCCATGACCCAAAAAAGGAAGAAAAAAAAGATTTCATTTCATGTGGAATGGTGGATGCAGCAGCTTGACTGGGTCTAATGAGCTTTGGAAGATGCAGAGTCCCAGTACCTTAGCCTAATGACCATTGGAGGGGCACTCAGATCGTGTGCATAAAGAGGGAAGTGTAAGTACGTATACTTGTTGTTCCCCCTCAAAACACTGAGCAAATTGTGTGAGTTTTTTCTGTTGTTGTGGGTTTTTCAAGAATGGGTTGTTGTCGGGTGTAAACTACATTTCCTAACACACAACATGTTACAGTTTGTCTTTACTGTCTTTCCTTGGGCGGTTGAGGCAAGGCCTTTCTCTGGCATTGAAGCTTAAAGGACCAGTGGCTAAGTCTGAAAGTTTTATTAAATTAATCAAATTTAAAATTTAAAAATTGCAAATAAATGTACACACTCAAGATTCTACATCTGCATTTTCAAAAAGATATAAAATTATTCAAATTAGCACCAGACTAGGAAACTTAGCTGAAAATGTTCAGGAACTAAGATAAGCTTCAACCTTGGTTTGAGGTTAGTTTAATCTAGTATTGTTTTCTTCATTAGCAAAGAGGACAAGGTGAAATCATCTTAGGAGTGATAACTTGATAGTAAATTGATCCAAAGTGAGTTGATGTTGGGTTTCACCTTGGTAACCTTTCCTAATTTTTGAAAAAGAAAGGTAAAGCAATTCTGTAGGTAGTAGGTGGGTAGAACAATAGGTGATTAGGTAAGTAGATGCAATGTAGATGGTTAGTATGTAGGTAAGGGTTAACTGGTTGTTAATAGGTACGTATTCAAAACATCAACTAAGCTAACCATTGTGGAATCAAATTGGAAGTTTGAGTTCACCTATGCATCATCCATACATCAGGTCTATGTAGGTACTTTTTTATAGAGCACCTTTAGTTTCCCCAATGAACACTTTCTTTGAATCAAGTTGTAGCATTTGTTCCAAAGCTCATCTTATTTTCAGAGTCACCATTAAGTTCCCCATGTTCACAAGCACCTTTGTTGAAAATTTTCCACTTTAACACAAGTTGGGGGATTGTACCTACATGGAGTGAACTCATATGTCTAGCTTTTTCATTTTCTTCTCGCACACCCATTTCCCCCCACTCCTTTCTTTTTTACACTATATCTATGCTTCAAAAATATGCATTGTGACTTCAATTGGGTTTTTAACTTTATTTCAAGGACATTTTTGACCTAATTAAGATCCAAATTATCATATATTGTGTTTATTCCTTTATTTCAATTATATTATTTTCAACCGAACTTAAGATCTAAAATTATCTTGCAGTTTTTTCATTATAAATGGTCGTTATTGTTCACATTCTCCATCTTTAACCAAGATGATTAGCTCTTTAGATATACAATATTATACAATTAGATACCTTCTTCAACTGCCTATTCCAATTGTGTTATCACATTGTTTTGAGGAGATTGGCATTCAGTACCATGGCCAATAGATAAAGTGTCCCTTTTGGAGGACCTATGTTTGCCCTACTTCACTTTTGTGCCCTTTGATTGGCAACCAATGTGTTGCTCCTCTTTTGTTTCCCCCATCCATTGTTCGTCCTAGTTCACTTTTGAGTGCTTTTACCCTTATGCATTTCAAAGCATCTTCGGATTCCACCTTCTTACTCTTTTGTTTCTCCCATCCATTGTCCATCCTAGTTCACTTTGGAGTGCTTTTATCCTTATGCCTCTTAAAGCATCTTTTGATTTGACCTTCTTCCTCTTTTGTTTCCTCATCCAAAATCCATCCTACTTCACTTTTGATGCTTTCATCCTTATGCCTTTTGAAGCATCTTCCAATTTGGCTTTTCTTACTCTTTTGTTTCCTCATCCATTGTCCATCCTACTTCACTTTTGATGCTCTTATCCTCATGCCTTTCAAAGCATCTTCCAATTTGGCATTCTTACTCTTTTGTTTCCTCATCCATTGTCCATCTTACTTAACCTGCGAGCTTGATTTGGCCTTCTTTTCATGGTTCTTTAGGCACAAGCATTTTGGCCCTCATTTAGTTATGGTCAACTATTAGCATAGTTCATTTGAGTGCTTTCATCTGGATGCCTTTCAATGCATCTTCTTCCAATTTGGCCTCCTTTTCATGATTCTTTAAGCATGGACACTTTAGTTCACATTTGGCTATTGTCAACAATAAGCTAATGATGGTGGCAATATTTCTAACCAAGGTAGAACCACCCATCATAGAACACGTACTTATCACCGAACACCTTTCAATATTTTCCTCATTCCTTAAATAAATTAAGTGATTTTTGTGACACTGGATGTGCAACCTGAAGGTCTATAATCGGCCTTTGAGCATCAGAAGTAAAAGAGTCACAGAAAACACAAGAAGAAGGATGAGTGATAGTTTGCTTCAATTTTTTAGAAAAAAATAGCTCTAGACCAATCTCTAGATTCAGCCCCATATCTTCCTCCATTTTAGTCCGTTTTGAGTGATTAAAAACCTGATGGGTGCACCTGCTAGGGCTTCACAAGACCTCTTTGCATTAGAGGCAAAGATGCATCAATTAAAGATTTGAAGCTCAAAATCCTTATCATTTTAATGCACCCATCACTAAACCCTATTACACCAAAGACCCCATATCTTCCCCATTCCTTTACCAAATTGAGCAATTTTTGAGGTGTTGGAAGCACTAAGCAGAGCGCTACAAATGTTCTTTCAGCTTCAGAAGTAAAGGAACAATGAGTGAGGATTCAACCTCCTTTTGAGTTCTTAAGTGTGTTTGCTCACAAGCCTACCTACCCTAACCCATCCAAATACACATTACATTACCACACCAAATGTCATTCAAGGCAATATATTTTCTTCACAATTCAAGAAATTGGTTTTAGTGTATACTACAATCAAATGCTTATTCTTCATTGCCACTTCAACCAACTTGGTAACATGTCAACATCAATACTTATCAAACCAAAACAAACATGACACGAATGAGTGGGCACAATTTACCCATGGGCATCACTCACAAAGTATCCACCTTTGGTGTGGATGGCAACACTAGCTAGCATTTCTCCTCAACTGACTTTGTTCACTCCCAACAGTGTTTAGAGATCATCAGTGAATAGCAAACAAAATCTTCACTTCTACTCACAACCAACTAAACCTGTCAGCAAACTTGAATTTCTAAGCAACCCCTTATAAGTACTCAACACCACCCAAAATTGCCGGACTTGACCAGGAGTAAAACAATCATTTCAGCATGACAACAGAAGTGATGATCCATGATCCCACCCAACTGCCAAAAACCTCTTGCCACATCCTGTATTTGCAAGGCATTGCCCATTTTAGGCGTTGCCCATTTGAGATGTGCCTTCTCATTCCATGCCAATGTCGGCATATTTGTTCCTTTAATAGTTACAATAAGGGAAAAAAATCTTTGATTCAGGAACCCCCAACAAATATACTGCCAGACTGTACATTCCTAGGTCCAGACAGTCCAACTCTGCAACACAATCTACAGCAAACACTGATCACACTCACCTAGTTTCTATGATAAAAAAATGACCTTATCCATTGCCTCTCCGAGGGATATCACCCTAAGCATTATGAACTATGTGTGACATGTTGCCTTATAGTCACTTGCGTAGACTATCCAGTCTTAAAATAGTTTCTGCCAACATGGTGAATGCAAAAGATCTCTAGAGAGATGCAGCTGAAGTTAACTTATCTTTCTCACGGTCTGCTTCAATCATGGACTTGATGAAAAATTCCCCAGCTTTGTAAGATGACCTCACCATTGGGCCTGATGCAACATAGCGGAACCCCTGGATGCAAGAAAACATGATTGACACAAAAGAATGAAAAATGTAAGTATGGTAAAATTTTCTCTACAAATACATCTCAAGGATGCTGAGCAAAACCTTGCACCGAAAAAAAAGGGTCCCAACCAGTGAAGCATGGAGGCAGCAGATGACAACAAGAGACCCAAAAACCACAAACAAGTGAAGAACAGGAGGAAGGATGACAGAAGAGCTAAAGGTGAGGCACCAAGTTGTTCAGAGCTTCAATATTGAGTTGGAAACAAGAACTGAGTTGAAGCCTCAGCAATAACCCTTCTAGCCAATACCACACCTTTGCAACGGAAGTGAGATTGTCAAATGGGGAGAGAAGAGACTGGAAGATTTTGTTTGTAATTGCCATCAGATACAGTTTGATTGTTGCTAAGACCTTAAAAGAGAGGAGGACACATGGAAAGGAGTAGAAAAAGGAAGACTGGATTGGAGCCAGAAAAGAAGAGAGTTGGGGAGAGGCTCACCATTTCCAACCCTATTTTCCGATACTCTTCGAAGGCTTCAGGAGTGATATATTTGGAGACAGGCATGTGGCGCTTAGTAGGGCGCATGTATTGGCCCAATGTCATCACGTCCACTCCAGCTTCCCTCACTTTCCTCATTGTCTCCACCACCTATATCCATCCACTATCACCCACTGTCACAAAGACTTCTACTTACAAACAGGGAATGGATACAGAGAGACACATCACCATTCCACAACTCAGTCATTCCTTTTGGGCATTGATCCATGAACTACAGGATATAAATGCTACTTATGGAAGACTGCTTTTGTACACAAACAAATTGCTCCAGTGTGATGATGTGCTAACATGCTGAATGTCAAGCAGGAAAATTATGAGAACATTGTGTCCTGCTTGAACTCCTAAACCCTGCTTGGCTGAAATTCCAATACTCAGTCAAAGAATGTTCATCACCTGGACAGGAGTTTCCCCACACCCAAGCATGATGGAGGTTTTAGTGAGCGTGCCAGGGGGTGCCATCTCTTTGGCCATTTGCAACACATGAATTGATTGAGTGAAGTTGGCACGTCGATCACGCACAGAGGCTTGAAGCTCCTCAACTGTCTCAATATTGTGAGCAAACACATCGAGCCCTGATGTGGCCACTCTTTCTACACACTTAGAATCCCCCTGAAAGTCCGGAACTGCATCATATGCCACACTTGACATTCAGCAGGACCACATGGAGGAAAAAACCAAACAAGACATATTGAATTCCCACAGAAAATCACTTGAAAGGCTACAATGCTCTGAATTTCAAGAAGAAGAAGAAGAGGAAGGAGAGAGACAGAGAGAGACCTAAGGCTTCCACCAGCATGGAAGGCTTGCGGGACTTCAGTTGCCTCACAGTTTCTGCAAAGTGGTTACTGCCCTGGTCAGACATATCATCGCGGTCCACACTGGTGAGCACAACATAATCAAGGCCCCATGCTACTATTGCTTCAGCTACTTTCTTGGGCTCTTCTGGGTCAGGTGGAGGTGGTGCCCGTGATGTTTTAACTGCACAAAACCTACACCATCCCATTCTTGTCAAGCAAACCTCAAAAGTGGTCTGGTTACAAATACTGATGATGGCATTTTACATCACCATTGCTTCTTGCACCATAACCATAAACCCTAAGCTCAAATAGCATCTCACTAGTACATGAAAGGATGGCATCAACAAGCTGTCGTGAAGTGATCTAAAGCATGGGATCATTGACTTTTTACCGGCAACCGCGAGTGCAAGTGTCTCCAAGTATCATGATTGTTGCCGTGGCAGTCCCAGTTTCACCACCCGTCCAGCATTCCCCAATATTAGGGCACTTGGCCTCCTCACACACAGTGTTGAGCTTCAGCTCCCGTAACTTGGACTTAATAGCTGCATACTTGTCGCCGCCTGGGATCACCATTTTCATCCACTCAGGCTTGGGTTTCGGAGCCTTTTTAGTGCCCACTTCAACAGAGTATCCCTCTGGACTGGAACTGGAGCTTGTAATGAAGTCCATGAGGCTTGGACCCCCACTGGATAGACGACTTCGCAGGGCTGCCAGTGTTGGTGTTGCTGGAGCTGACAACTCTGTGGCTGCTGCTTCAGTTGACGACAAGCTTTGACTTCGAAGGGTTGCCAGTGTTGGTGTTGCTGGATCTGACAACTCCGAGACTGCTGCTGCTTCCATTGAAGAGCTTCGCACTTGGTGACCTGCAAACCCCATAACAATTCCTCAGATGTCAGAAATTTTGCACCATCAAAGCATCCAATGCAAGAATGCTGATGGAGTGTCTCTAGAGTGTGTAGAGTGTGTGGAGCTTTACAGATATGTCCTAGGAGCTCCAGAAACTGAGAATCAAGAACAGAAAAAAACATGCAATCTGAAAACCTGAAAAACAGTGGCTATAGAGAGGTTCATAGGGCTGTTACAGCAAGCACGCATTACAGTTCCCTCTGCATGCATCAAAAGATCCGCATGTCCTGGCAGCTAGGGTTTGACACTAGTCGATGCTGATATGAAAGAAAATAAACAAGTTGTTCTCCAAATCCATCGTCCAGAGATGATTATGGCCTCTCTACAGCAATTACCATTGGACAATTGAGCAATCCGACCTTGTTTAGGTTTACTCACACAGAGAGACAGAGACAGAGATGGAGTTCAAAGGCAGTCAATGTGACGACATGCGCGACCACTAAACCCTGCAAAATCTCCCGAAGAAAAGGGATCCAGATCCACAGAAAGAGTTTTAGCGCCAACCTCAAGAAGCTCAGGGGATGATTCTCACCAATGGAAATCGAAGGCGCATCGCCATCTTGAACTCCGACAGTGCTCACCGGCGGCGCCTGATGATGATGATACGCGCGCTTCCATGCCTGTCCAAGCTTTACCACTTGAGATTCTTGCGGCGTCACCAACATCGCGCTGCATCTGGCTGCTCTCGCTCCTACTCTACGCTGACAATGAGGCAGCAGAGCAATGAACCGCGATCCTCCCAGGCTCCACTTCATCTTTTCCCTTGTCCCCGCCTCCTGCCTCCTTCAAGAAACCCCCCCTTTCTCTGTCTCTCTGTCTCTGTCCGTCCCTCTGCCCGTCCGTCCGTCCGTCTTTCTTTCTTTCTTTCCTTGTCCTTCTTCCACCGCTTCTGTTTCCTCTTCTACTTCTTCGACTGCTTCTACTTCCTGAATAAATTGTTCTTGTGCTTCTTCTTCGACTGCTTCTGCTTCCGTGTCCTACATGATTATTGAGCAATCTTTGGCTGCTTCTGTTGTTTCTTCATCTTCTACTTGTCAAATCTTTTTACTTCTGTTTGGTCTTCTTCTACTTGTTGTGAAGCTTGTTGTCGAATCTTCCTGCCTCTGTTTGGTCTTCTTCTACTTGTTGTGAAGCTTGTTGTCGAATCTTCTTGCCTCTGTTCGGTCTTCTTCTACTTGTTGTGGAGCTTGTTTGGCTGTTTGGTTTTGAACTTGTTGTTCTTGAGCTTGTTGAGCAAGAATTGGGAGATGCAAAGGAAGGAAAGAGGAGCGATGGGAGGGAAAGCAGGCAGGAAGGCAGAGGGATCGAGGAAGATGAAGACGGAGCCTGGAGCCGCAACAGCAGCTACAAACTACAACAACGGCGGTTCCTCCCTCGCCATGCAGTCTACACACAAGCTTGTTCGCAGTGCTCGTGGCCGCTCTCTTCTCATCCATTTGTGAACCCCACGTTGTTGCTCACTTGCATCCATTTCTCATCCACTTCTGCTCCGTCCTCACGGCAGTTTTTCTCACATCCATCCATTTTCCTTCCCACTTCCATCCATTTCCCCTCATCCGTTTTTTCCTTTTCCTCTGTCTCTCTCTTTCCATGCCTAGTAGTACCCAGCTAAATTTCAAGGCTTTTTTCAATTTTGTGTTATTGAAAATTTCGCCATTTGTTTCTGGAGAAATAACAAAATTAGTTGGTTTTAGACAAGAAAAAACACATTTCTCCAAAAATTTACCCAATTTTTTGGTCGAATTAACGACAAAGTTCGTCCCAAAAATAAATATCACCTCTCCTAAATTTTTTTCATTTCGAGTAAATCCTCCTCATCCATATCCTTTGTCCAATGCATCATCCACTTTTTCTTTTTCTGTGATTCACGTTTGTTGTATCCCCCTGGCAGCCTGATTGATGTTCATCCATAAGCTCAACCCGGCGCTTTATGTTCAATATTTTTCATCCATAAATTTTCCAATGTCATCTCAGTCAACTGGGGGGTTCCGAATCCTTCCTTAGTTTCATGCCATTTTCTCCTGAACCCTTTCAAATTCATAATCCCAAGCCAAAGAAATCCAAGCATGGTGAATTGCACCCACCCAGACCATGGGCCTTTTTGGTTGTTGGCATGGATTGGGTTCCCTAGCTCCTTGACCTAATTTCAATACCTTGCAAGTGCTTATGCATTTGAATATTCATTCCATTTGCAATAAAGTCGAGTTTAAAAGGCTAGTTTTTGGGCATAGAATACAATGAATATGAATGAGTTTAAAGGCTAGTTTTTGGGCATGATACACATACCAAATCACTCAAGATGGTTATATGTCTTAAACTGAAATATGTCTGTGAATACATTATTCAATGTAGATTTAAATCAAATAGAGTATTTTTATGGACCAATTCATTAACATGATTGTGAGCTTGGGAATATGTGTGCATTGTGACCATACATGCATGTATATAGGAGTGACAATATGATGAGTTATTGTATATTGACCAATATTGAGATTACAAAATTCAATAAAATCATAATTCAAATGTTTAAAGAAATTGGGGCTGTGAATTCTTTGTATGTTTGAAAGATTCAAGGAATATCATAATACATGGATGACATCAACATAAATTGAATTTATTTTTTATTTTGCCAAAAAAAATCATTAACCCAGTTATCAAAATTTTCAAAAATTCAGATTGTAAAAACTAAAATCGAACTCTAGCCTAGTACAAAAAAAACACATCAATTGTGAAGCAACCAACACAAGGACAATAAGAGAGTCATTATATTGACTATGCATTTAATATTTAAATTCCTTACATGTCGAAAAGTTCAAAATTAAAAACTCACAAGTTGAATATCAAATTTTAAAATACATAAATTATTTAGCACTTGTTTCCCAAACCATAGTAGTGACATACGACGAATATTTTTCGAAGGTGCTCAAAAAGAAGTATTTTCAAGTATTTTTTAAAAAACATTATAAAAATACAAAGGCTTGAAAATTGGCCTTTGTATGAAGTATTTTCAAGTATTTTTTAAAAAGCCCAAAAAAACGTAAAATACGCGTATGTTTGAATCAAATTGAGAGTATGTCACTACTATGTCCCAAACCCACCTAGGTACTATGGTATGGCTTAATTGAAATGGTTTCATAAATATTAGACCTACTTGGTGTGTGAGATATTGTATTTTGAGTAGATTTTGTCTTTGGGAATTCAACTAAATTACAAAAAATGATTTTGGAAATCGGGCCTGTGATGCAAGCCACACTCTTCCATGAACAAATCATTCCATATTTACTATGTGTCAAATCAAGTATTTTCATGAATTCATGAACTCAAGATTTTATTAAGGCCCATTCAAACAAAACCACGAGAAATGATGAAATTGTGTAACATGATGCGCTGATTTAAATGTAAGAGTATTTAATTAAATCAATTATTTGAAAATAAAAATTTTAAAACCACAACTTAAAGAACATGGAGGTAAACATTCAATTGTCACATGCACTTGGTGCCAAGTTCAAGTAAAATTTTCACCCCAAAATCCTGCATGAATATAAGGTCTATTCACTTTTGGTGTAATGCAATATTAGCTAGGTCCCTAAACATGAGCAAGTCGAGACCTCATTCATAACAAGCCAGTGAGGAGAGTGATGTGGCTATGTCTAGGTATTGAATATGAAATTAAGTGTAGGAATGTATATGTAGTACATTTGTGTGCTCAAGTGAAAACAAAATTTTATATTGTTAATTAAACACATTGGGCAAATTGTTAGGAAATTTGAATGCAATATATATACATGGGTTCATGATATTTGGGGTAGTAAGCTTCTAGTACACTTACCAAGAATTCATTGTTATGGACATTGGTCCATATGTATCAATTTTATACATCTATTTATCATATTTTATGAATGAGACCATTTTGTATTGTTATGGAAACATGGATATGGAGTTTAGGTGCAAACAGGATAACATGAGCCAAACTCACCTATTTTTTGATTGTTTTTGTGTTTTTTTTTTTTGAGAAATATTTTTAAAATATTTTTGGAATATTGTTGAAATTTTTTTCAAATTTTTTTTAAAATAAAATTTCTTCATACTATTCTATTAAGGTTTATGTTAAAAATTTTGGATTTAAAAAAAAAAAAGTAAATCCATTTACAACTCTTTTTACTACTAAAAAACAAACGTTACAATGTTTAACGAATGTTTTTGTTTATTTTTTACTCATTGACTAAATTTCAAATTAATTCACATGTTCCCATGATATATTAAAAATACAACTATATAAACGAATTTTGCAATTTCAACATTAAATTAAATTATGACTTTAAAACATGAAAAAGCCAAACAAGCATTACAAGTCTTGCTATAATACATGTTATTGTGATTGCACCCATTTGAAATTGAATATGATCATAAATTCTAAAAGTCATTGCTGTAGTTTAACTAGATGAAGAATCTTGAAATCATAAGCATATCAATGTTGAAGTCATGTAAAATAATTGTGGGACATGAAGCTAGTGAAGTATAATGATGAATCCATGTAATATTTCCAAAAAATTGTAAAAGAGATAGAATGAGATTTTATGTAAAGAAATAACATGTAAATTTTTTTTGGTGTTAGAATTAAAAATTACTTACAACAAATTTTGATCTATTATTTGTCATTGTTTTATATGGTCTTGCAAAGTTTCATTGAACTATTGTCCATCATTATGGTGTCATGTTTGTCAAATATATATATATATGATTATGTTTTGTCTTATCAAAATCAGATGTTTCTAACTTATGATCATTTTGAACATCTTAATAATGTTGGCGCAAATAATTAATATTAAGACTTTGAATGATAAAATGTGAATAACCATGGAAACAATAGTTCCTAATTAAAAAATGACATGGGTCTTTTCATTTCATGGATGACACATGCATCAACTTCATGAAATTTTGAATCTTGTACTGGGTTAAGGAAGTACAATTTACACACATGAAAGAAGGTTATATGGTTCAATCGATGTTTATTGATACACATAGGGTCAAATGCCATTTCATCTAATACAACCTTTTGGGATTGGTGTATTTTACCAACAAGTAGTTGATCTAGAAATTGTATTCAAGTGACTAATTATGTATGACATTTGCTTAATTGTATTTCTTTAATAATAACTTTTATGGTTGTCCATGTTTATTATGTTTTGTTCTATGTGTACAAAATATGTTGTATGTGACAACCTATTAATTAGGATTCAAAAAGTCAATCCAAATATATGATTATTGTTTATACAAGTTGTAATTTTGAACAAACCATCAATTCCATCAACAAGTTCATTGTAACTTGCATAATTTCTTGCACACAATTCAATGAAGATGTTTTCTTTTATTTGTAACATATTACGCAACGGTGTAACCTTGCAATTTTATTGGGGTCATTTGGTAAATGTTAGGTAAATGGCATTGAACAATTTATAGCTTAGAGAATGAAATTTTGACCTATTGTTTTTTGGAATATTAAATGATTATGAACAAATGTTGTTGTGTTGGTGTAAAATAAATGTGGTCTTTTGGAGCCATTTGTTCAAGTAAACATGCATTGTTCAATGTGTTGATGTTTATTTGGGTATTACATATTGTTTTAAATCATTAAATGAATGGATGAAATTCATATCATTTTGATGCACGACCATGTGTATTTCATAACACTTTAAGTGATAATGACAAAATTTTGGAACTAAAACTTCAAGCCAATCATTCAACTCCTTAAACATGGGCCATTTGTCTATCATGAATGATGCTTGGGAAAAATCACAAGCTAGGATTACGACATTAAGCCCAACGAAAAAAACTTATTATAAATATGTTTTATTGTTCATGACTTTTGACTAATGGCATTAAACATGTTTGTTTCAATCAAAAGAGTATTTCATCTATGACAATCAACCAAAGTTGTTTATATTGAACTATTAGATTATTCAAATTTTGTGAACTCAAAATTTCAAGATTAGCATATGATTCATTTCTTAAAATATGAAAAACAAAGTGTATGGTGGACCTATTAATGTTAAATGTAGCTATTCTTATAAAAAATTATAAACAACTTTTGAAAAAAATTGATTTGATGTTAATTATTTTGTATATGTAATTTATAAATTTGTGCAAAAGTTCAATGCAATGAAATTAACCTTTCTTTGAGTGTTGTAAAACATTTAACAAAAGTGATGGCTAAGTTCCTGAAAATATATAGAAATTTGGCACTTGGTACAAAGGATTTTCCCTTTTATTAATAATTTGGGTTTAAAGATGCATTACATATAAAAAACATGAGAAATATGTCACCTAAATGTTTAGAAAGGTCATAACTTGTAAATGATTTAAAAAGTAATGTTATTTATTCATGGAAACATGCAATCTTTCACAAAATAAGCATTGATATATTGGTGCATTTGATATTTTTTGGAAAAAAAAGTTAAGATGAAGATTTGCTAATTCTCAAAGAAATTTGTTAATGAGGAAATTGAAATGTTTCCTTGTAGTTTTTATTGTTGAAAATTCAATTTTTTTCAATTTATGTATTTCATATGAATGATTATTTGGTTAATGATATGTTCAACATGTGAGAAACAAGTTAAGAATACTTTTTCTTTTGCTATATGCACTTGATAAGGTTTTTTGATTCTCATATATAAATAACAAAATGTAATCAAATTAATCAATTGAAGAATTTTATTATATTTGGAATCAAGTTGAATATTGATATGTTGATTAGTTTGGAACATAATATTATAATGGTTTTCATTGGTATGTATGGACATTTGGATATATAATGATTTGAATTTTTAACAATTATATATGTTTAACCGCTTAAAGAATTGTTAAACCCAAGAATGGGTTCTTGTCCATATGCAAACATATTTATTTATTTTTCCAATTAGGGTTTTTGTTAATTTTGTAAGAATTTTTTTTGGTTTTGATTGGTAAGTTTTTTGGGGGTATTTTTTTCAAATTTACACAAAGTTTTTGTCACCACCATGCAAAAATCCCCCCCAAAACAGTTGCTTTCAATGTCAATTTCAAATCTCACTTTAAAATCATAAGTAGTCAAATCAAGTTTATTAACTTAATGAAACCTTGATGATTTTGTTGGAAGTCATTTTACAATAATTCTGAAAGCTAATTAATGATTTCAAAAAATTTGTAAATTTGTGAATAAATGGCTATAAAGATTGGAAAATATGATAAAAAAAAAGGTTAGCAAAGGACTTGAAAATGATTTTGAAGGATTTTTACAAATTTGGATTTGAAATGATTGCAGAAAGGATTTGAAAATGAAATTTGAAGGATTAAAAAGTTAAATTAAAAACCTTTTGTTTTAAAGGATTTAAAACAAACCAATAATACTTGAAAAAAATATAGAAATCAAATTGTACAAAAAATTACTTTGATACATATATGTTATAATGCAATAAACAAACTACATTGGATATTTATCTAACATGAAAGAAAACAAAATTAAGTCTTAGAGTGTCACATGAACATCATCTTCACTAACAATTTATTTTTACCTTTGTTAGTCGCTTGAAATTTTCAAAAAAGAACCAAGTTCAAAAGAAAATGAACCTGAAATGTGAATGGAAATGTTACATGACTAGTAGTAGGATATTATGTTGAAGAATCGGTAGGCACAATGAAAAGTCCAATGGTCTGTAATCTAATCATCAAAGAAGTGGGGGTCAACTAAAACCTACCTCACAAATAAATAGATGGCTAAAAGAAACTAAATTTGATTACTTGTAGAACAATTAAGAAATTTGCCTTTTCCATTTGAATGATAACTTAGACTAGCCATTGGCCTTGGATGAAAATTGTTGTGAATTAATTATTGAATATCATTTTAAAAAAGGAACTAAACATGGATTAACTAATGATCAACCATCTATTCTCCATAGATATCATCCATTTGTTTTATGTATATTAATCTTCTTCCTAACTTGAAAAAACATTTCTATCTTATGTACACAAATTTATTTATTTTTACACCAAAAAAAAAGATTATTACATGATACTTGCTTTTTAATGGAACATTAATATAGAAATATATTTCAAGTCATGTAGAAAACTTTGCAAAAGTTATGTTCTGGGGGGTTTTAAATGACTTCCAATTTTGCTATGAATAGAGGGCAGTATTTGCACTTCATTAGCAATTTCCATGGCAAGCAACAATTTGTTGGCTATGCCTTCAAGGGGAGAAACTATGGAATGGTGGCTACTTCATTTGTATGTCTAACACATTGTTCAAGTTCCAGTTCATCAATTTGGAACATAAATTATTAAAATTTGAAATGAGGTTGAACAATTTGTAGAATTGAAGATAAAATATGAACAAGACATTTTCATAAAAGGAGGCATGTAAGATGGGATTTTGGGACATTGGTGTTTTTTCAATGTTTGACAATTTTAAAGTTAGGGATAAATAAATACAAAAAAATCAGAATTGGTGATTGTGAAAAAATTCAAAGATTTTCCCAAAATTGATTTTTTCCCTCTTCAAATTTTCAATAATCCATACATTCACCACTTAAATCCTTTACTATAATCTTTATTTTATTTTAATAGCCTCACACCACTAGGTATCTAATCATCCCATCCACCTCAAAACCCCATTTGTTTTTCAAAAGAAAAAAAATACCTTCATTGGTTATATGGAAAAAGTATGAAACAAAATTTTAATGCCCAAATTTGACTTAGGATATTGCCATGGGTAGGAACAATGCCCCCAAAGTTCACAAAATGAAATTCAAAAACCCTTGAACTTTTTCCAAAACAAAAAACAAAAAATCCCCCAAAGTTCACCAAATGAAATCCAAAGACCCCCCAAAATGACAAGAAGAAAATTGAAAACTCCCAAACTTCAAAAACACAAAATTGAAAATTGGGGATGTTCATAAGATCAAAACCAAAGACCCCCAAACTTCACACCAAAAAAATAATTAAAACCCAAACTGTCCAAAGTTGAGAAAATAAAATTGAAAACCCTTAAACTCTCCAAAATCAACAAAAACTTGAAGAAAACAATGTGGAGGACTCTGAAAGTTGATAAGAACAAATCTAAAGAACCCCAAGCTCACAAAATAAAAATAAAAGCCCTAAGTTCACAAAACAAAATTGTGAATATTTAATGGAATAAACCTCAAATAAATACACAATAATATACTAAAAATGGTGTGGTTCACTAGTATACATTGAGAGGGCTTTACATGGAACAATAGTGAAGATGTGGGTTCAAATTTCCTAGGCTACATAATATTATCAAAAGATAACCTTGGCCACCAATCGCTAAACACCCAATGGGGGTTTTAGGTCAAGTAAATTTGTTTCTTCTAGCCAATGGGGTTAGTTTATGTGATAAAGAAGATTTCACAATAGGTCCACTCAAATGGAATGTTTTTCCACAACCCACGGGGGTCATTTAAGTGAATTTATTTCGCCTCCAATGGGGTAACTCTAATGATTTTCCTTTCGTTGCTAATGGTGGGTCAAGTATTTTGTTTTTGCCACCAATGGGGGGTCACTTCAAGTGATGTTTTTTTTTGCCACCAATCACTAGAAGAAATTTTGTAATATGTAACCATTCAATTTGCAATTACATGCAACTCCATGCAACTATCTATCATTTGCAACTTTGTTTTATCATTTTTACAATTACTCACCATCTTTTAAACTTTACGACTATTTTTGTGACTATAATTTGACTATTAAATTACACATCCATCCATATTAACTAGCTTCTTAGATTCATTTAGTTGCGAAATTAGTTGCAATTTGGTTACTTATTATAATGTGTTTATACATTTACTAATGTACATTAGGGTTTTGTGGACTACATTAAAAGTATACTAAATAGATTTTATTTAAGGTATATTAAACAACTATTAAACTTATTAAACATATATTTGACTATATTATGGGCATATTGGATTGAAAAAATAATTTTGATTTTGTATGGTTCATTTAACAATATACCATCTTTACTAAGGTATAATTAAATTATAGTAGTGAGGTCATATTAATATGATATAATTGTGGTATAAAACAAACATTACTTATTTAGCAATTATTATTTTCAAATAATTATTTAGTTAGTATAAGTTATGAACTAAACAATTTCAATTAATCAATTAATTATATTTTAAATAATAATATTAAATTGTAAATTGATACAATAATTAATCACTATTCATGAATTATTCATATTAATTAATATATTAATTCGAAAATATGAAATAATACTTAGTTAATTAAAAACTACTTCATTTTTATCAAAAAGTCAATAAGTTTATAAATAAGTAATCTATATTTAATATTTTATCAATCAATGATTTATCAATAATTTGTTAATATTATTTAATGTTTAGTTACTATGAAATAACTAATTATTTTAAATAATTATTCAGATAATAATTATCTGATTAGTCCTTATTTAATTAAGTCTGAAATATATGATTAGTTCTGAAATCTTTCAACTATATTTGATAGTAGCTAATCACTACTAATTAGTAAATATTTAGTCAGCCAATGAATAATAAGTTCTTCACAAATTAAATTGATCAGTAACTATTAATGATTAATTAAAACTGATTTATTTTCACTTATTAAATAAATAAATTTATAATATATGTTTTCTGTCTAATACTTTTTTTAAAAAATTAGTCAATACTTATCAATATAAAGTAGTAATTTATTTATTATTTTACTATTTTTATTTAACTATGTGATAGCTAATATTTAATAATCAATAATTATGGTTAATAGCTAATAAATTATAATCAGTTAATATTAATGGTATATTAAAACTGACTTAATATCTACTAATTAAGTTAATAAGTAAGAAAATTAGTAGTTTATAGTTAATATTCAGGAACTACCAATTAGTTATTATTTTATTATGTTAGGTTATCAATTAATACCTAATTAGTTTGTATTTAATTAATCGATCATAATAAATTTAAACGGTTTTTTTTAGAGGTAAAAATAAAAATTTATTTTAGTATTTGAATAAATTAGAAAATTATTTCAGAATTAATTGGTATAACTAGATATATTAAAATTTTAAATGATTGATTTGTGACTTAAATTATTAGTTCGATATTAAATATTTGTTTATTGAAATTATTTATCATTAGTCTTGATTTATTTCAATGAACTAATTGATTAGTTATTGGAAACCGTGAAAGAATAATGATCGATGTTATATCCAAAAAAATAAAAATAATTAAACAATAATATGTAATAAATAGTTTTGTAAGTGGGTGGGTGGGTGGGTAATTAGTTATTAGCCAATTAATTAGTTAGTTAATTAGTTATTTTTTTATTAATCTATTTAGTTTTAATTTGTGATTAAGGTGCAACTAAAAGGTTAAACCAATATGTTTTGTTTTCTAATGTAATGTTACAAAATATATAAAAAGGGTGCCTTCTCTTTGGATTTCACATTGAAAATCATGTGCCATTTGGGATGATTTCAAGAAGTTTAACCCTATTTAGGCAAAAGGTAAAATTAAAAAAAACATTACATGTTTGCTTTTTAAGTCACTTACTTTTCTACCTTTCTACCTTCCTACCTACCTTCCTACCTAGGTCGCTAAATAGGTAGTTATTTTTGTATGCACATAGTTTTACCTACCTACCCACCTATGTAAGTATTTATTTATTTATATTTATTTTCTTTCCGAAATTCACTCAATATGCCATGTAGAAACTTTTGATCATGCCATGTGTCACAATATAAATACATCTAGATTGAATAATCATAATGGATGGTTGAGATCAAGATCTCAATAAAAATTTAATTTTCATCAAAAATAATTTCCAAACGCCTTGTGTCAAATTTTCCTTTGTCCAAGTGTCATCATGCAAATAATTAAAATTGAACCATGTTGATTTTTCCTCATATATATATAATTAAATTTTTTGCCACGTGTTTAAATCTGATTAAAATATGTGTTGAAATTTATTGTCATCCATAATGGATGGCCTAGATTAATATTTCAATAAAAAAAAACCCAAAAAATTATTATGTTTACAAAGGGCATTTAGTTAGGGTTATTTATTAGTTACAAAAGAATGGTTAGTAGTTGTAAATGTTATACATTAGTCAAAGGATGAAAGTGTATATGTTGATTGTATATCCATGAAATTTGTGTTAACAACATGTTAAGTCATCAATTACCATTAAAGATTCAGTGCAACTTCACTTATGCAACTGTCACAAATTGTAGACACAAATTGGCATTTTTCTACTGATGATCAAATATTTTCACACAATGATCTTGTAAGTGGTGTAGATGGAATATTCCAAAGATCAACTAAAGTATTCAATTCACAAGAAGTCATATGGATATTATTTAATAATCCCAAATGTGGTCAACTCACAAAAATAGGAATGCACATTTGTATGAACATGAAATACATCCTACATGGACACCAATAAAACCCATATCCAAAAAAATTCAAATTGGTTCAATTTCTTTTCGCATTATAACAAAAACACAATTTCTTATTGAAATTGATTGCACAAGGATTAACATTTGATTATTTTGCATTTGATCCTATTAATGTTCACAATAAGAAATCTTTTCTTTTTCCACCCACACACATTGCAACTATTATCTAATTTGATTACATTTCGAATGCATTTTGTCGCAACCCTACTTTGGCCAAGTGTGGGGGTGAAGCCCAACACTTGGAAAAAGTGAGGATTTGGATTCCTCCGGGACTCTCGAATGTTCAGAGCTCGACAGCAAGGCCCAAAACATCTCGCATTGGCCATTTAGACATCTGTCGCCCAAGTTATGGGCAAAAGAAAGGCCGGGAGTCAAACTGCCAATTTGACTCCCGACCACTAAAAGTCGGGAATCGACCTCTTTCCGATCTCCGAATGGAGAGTGCGACACGGCGTTGGAAAGACCTTGACGAGGGTTACAAGTTTGGTTCAGACCTTGTCGCGATCTGACTTTACACTCGGGAGTTATGAACTCCCAAAGTCCTGGGACTCCACCCGGGACAGTTTCGGGACAATTTCGGGATTCCAACTTGGGAGTCCCGGGAAAAAGAGCCATTTGGATGTAGTCCCCGAAACGTGGCGCAGAGAATACTATATGGGGGAAAGTGGTGGCTTCCCCCGAGTCCGGGCCATGGTGTGTCTCGTGGTCCAAAGTGCCCGCGGCTTGTCCTAACACCCAAGGGTGTCCCGGAATGTGAACTAATCACGTGGGTGATTTGTTTTGATGCAGATTCATGCTTGATCTACTAAATCTTCTTCCTAGTCTAATCCCTGGGCTCCCAACTCGACCCTCTACCCCTTTCTAGAGTTGGAAGCCGGGAGCGTGCTTCCAAGTCTTCACTTTCCGCAACTTGACTTTGTGAAACCCTTAAGTGGGTTTCACCCCGTGACTTGGGAGCGCGTCACATTTGGCCATCTTAAGTTTGCAAGTGGTTTGTTACATTCATTAATGGTCAATATTATTCATAATTGTTATGTTCACTATGTTGTTCACTTATAAATATAATTTGGCCCTCATTTAATTATTCAATAATTTTCATTACTAACATGAAAATTGAGGTAACTTTTAACTTTATTTTCACAACGTATTATAATGGGTTAGTGTTTTTTTGACATTTCTTTAACTATCAACATGGTACATAAATTAAACTATCAACTTTTCACATGTTGAAACCATTACTTAGGAGTTGCACTTACCATAATTTATTAAAACACATGTAATAATTTAAAATTGCACATCTATATTGCAATGAATTAGTGATTTTTTTCACATCTTTTCAATTATTAGAGTTAAATCATTCATTTTTGATATATTAAAACCATTATTCAGAAATTGCATTTTGTACTTATTATAATATATTAAAATGCATGCAACTCCACATTTTACAATTATATTTGAATGATTTAGTGAAAAAAAATTACCTTTTTATAAACTATCAACATTTTTACATGAGTGAAATCATCCACTTTGAGCTTATGGAAACCACTATTCAAACATTGCATATTGCACTTACTAGTATATATTGAAACACACATAACAACTTAATGCCTCACATTTATATTTGAATGGGTTAGTGAATTTTTCACATCTTTTGAATTATTAACATTTGCACATGTGTTGAATCATTCTATTTAAATGTTATTAATCCAGTATTCATGAGTTGCTTTTACATTCACCACAATTTTTTGAAATGGATGTATAAAAATTTAGGAAGTTTTATATTTTTATTTGAATGGGTTAATGATTAGATCAAAATGTTCATGTATGCAAAGTCTAGGATGCATTTAGACCTTTAAATTACAAATTTTCATATATTAAATTCTTGTACATTTCTGTAAATATTTGTTGATTTATTCATGACATGTTATTTTATTTTATTTTCACATTGTAAATCTAATTTTTGTAAATTATGATAATTTTTAAAAATACATTACTAAATAAACTTCAAAATCATCTTTTTATTTGTAGCATTTGAATAAATTTTGCAAAAGAAAATGTATGTTGTATGTTAAAGTTTGAATTTCCTAAAAACATTTATGCCAAACATGATAAAATTAAAATTTGCCATCTTTATTAATAATGTGTTGAAGTGGTTTGGTGGTTAAGGCATACGGTGTCAAAACATTTTTGTTGAAAAAATTGCCAAAAAAACAAAACAAAACAAAACAAAACAAAACAAAAAAAAAGCTTTAAATTATTTTCATGGCATGGTGTGACAAAAATGTAATCCGTGACTCCACAATTTGGAAAAAACACAAAAGGAAGAAAAAAGTTATATGATGTTGTGGTGTATTATTCTACATAATATTAATTTGGGACCTCATATCCATGTCATGGTTTTTTTATTTAAAATTATTTAGTGCAACATATGACTATGTAAAACAACATTGAAAACATTTCATTGAACATGTTATAATTATCTAATCCTTTTTTACCAAAACCATGCAAGTTGCATATTAATAAATTTTGTCATATCTCATTAAAGACCTAATGAATTTGGGTAGTGGAAAAAGACAAGATTTCATCTTATGGTTTATAAACATGGTTTTGAAATATAAAACATTTTTTTACATTTTATTACCTTCGTAGATAATTTTCTTACGAATTGGTCCATTGAAGTGTTGCCATGGAAATGCATTGATTGCAAACCATTGCATGAAGGAATGTGCTTATCCCCAAACCACATACATTTCGTGATTCACATGTACTAATTTATTTTTTCAATATTAGATTATTGTTTTTACATAAAATCATGTTTTTTCAGATTACAATCTCAAAACAATTCACATATTATGGCTTAATGAAACACATTTCAACACATTAATGTTTAATTATACATCTTTGAAAACTGATACAAGAACACATTTAATGATTAGTGTAAATGAACAAAATGGTACAATGTTTGTATATGACAACTTCACAACCTTATCATCACACAAAACTTTTACATTTTTAAAAATTGAGTATATTGTAGCAACATTTAGGGTGAAAACATCCTAGATTGCTACAATTAGCAACCACCTCAAAGAACGGTTAAGGAACCAAAAATGGTCAAATCATTTTCTTAGGCTCCTTAATTTAAATGTTTTCACAACTATAATAATTTTTTTCTCATGTTTATCAATTGCATGGACTAATATATGGCTTGAAGTTTGTTTTAGAATAAAAAAATCTGGAAATTGTTAAAAATTTGTATTCCTAATTAAAATGGCCCCTTTAAAAATTGAATTATTTAACCTTGGAAATTCATAACTAAATTACACTTACTCAATTAGTTGATTAATATAATCTTAAAATATAATGACTTCCAAAATACCTCAGGAGAAAATTCCTTATAAAAATTTCAAATTACATTTCAAATTTGTGTTCCTAACCAAAAAGTTCAAGGAAAAGAACCAATGTAATAACATAGTCAATAGAGCCATCCAAGTGAGTGGACACTCCTTAAAACTAAATTTTTGCATGTTTGAAAGATCATGAAATGAAGCATAATAATTTGGATTGTCAAAAAAAATTTGTTATATTTTCCATTGATTACAAAGCTTACATGTGTAAACCTAGACATAAATAAAAAATGTTTTTACATGTTCAAAGCACTCAAACCTCGAAAATTATGATCCTTGTTTTTTTAAACGTCATTTTCTTCTACTAAATGTGCACCTTTCCTTTTGAAAATTGGAATTTTATTTAGCATTGATGATTAGAAGAGAAAAGGGATTTGAATTGATGAAAATTGTTTTTATAACCCATTTGAGCACATTTGGTCCAAAAGTGTTTTTAACATTGAAAATTATGGATTTTGAAAATGTGCCTTTAACAAAAGTTATTCATATTTATGTGATAGAAAACATGAATGCATAATATACATAATATAAAATCAATTTATAATCAAAATGTATTTATATTTAAAATGCAATGTTAAATGGGGTATTTGAAATACAAAATTTAAAAGTTATAAACTAACACAAAAATGATATGTATTATGTGCAATCCTTGGAAAAAAACTTTTACTTTGGCACACCTAGTTCCTTTGATGGTGTTTTCATTCACTAACGTTACATTCCTAAAATTCTTTTTAAATACAATAATTCGGAACATTAAAATACACAATATTCTTGATTTTCCAAATTTTGTGGAACCTAATAAATCTATTCAATTTTTTTTAAATGAAAATATTTACTTAATTGTTTCATATGATTTTTCAAAGTTCAATGGGTCTAGGAAAATCAAGGTGTTATTAGAAAAAATCTTTTCCATGCCAACCATATGGTAATGACTATAAATGTGATTAATGTTTGAATCAACTACTTTTATAACTATAGTTAGATTAATCCTATGTGTCATTTAGTCATAAATGTGTGTAATCATATATGTGACTATAATGTCGAATCAAGGGAAATCGTAAATGTGACTATAGTTTGTGATTATTACATGTTTCAATGGAAAAGTAAAATGAAATTGCACTTTTTCATCCAATATTGTGAATGGATCATTGGATGGATGAAAACTTAATTGCTTTTGCAAATGGTCATAGTTGTTTTAGCAACTAAGGCCAGTAAGTTTTTTATTTATAATATTTTGATGATTAAACATATGTGGCATCTTGGAATGACAAAATTTGTTTGATAATCAACTTGTGTCTAATTTTTTATTGATATTTTATACTATTTATTGACATTGACAATAAAAATTATTATATTTTTATTAAATAAATGTGAATTATGATCTATTTATAAATATTATTTTCTATTTATTACTTAATTATATACTATACATGTAGATTAAATTTTATTGGTAAAATTACAACTTATTATAAGATCACAATCACGTATGATATATTTTTTAATCAAATAGAGCTTTAAGATGTCTAAGAAATATGTCATTTATTTGATCATAAAACTTATATTGTAATTTTAAATAAAATTTATATTATATTTGTAGAAATATAAAATTTTAAATTCCTTCAAATTCATTAATTATTTAACATTACTAAATGTGATTTAAATTTTTAAAAAAATAAAATAAAATTATACATCATAAATATTATAACTGATATTTTTTTTTAATTATTTTTATTTGAAATGTGATAGATATATTATCCATTTATAATAAGAATATGTGAATTAATTAAAATGATGATATATTATAATCACATTGTGTATATATTTTTAATGAAATGAAGTATTAATATGTGAATATAAATTAATTTATTATTAAATATCAATCGCAAAAAAAACCATTTATAAATCATGTGCTTGATTTTTTTTTTTTCAATGAATCATCATCAAAATGTAATTCAATTTAACAAAATTCAAAAAAATTATCACAATTAGTGTACATTTTTGGAAAAAAAATACATTTAATCATGTATGTCATTGGAAGTACCTTAAGATCCACTTAATTTTTTTCCACTTGAAAAAATATCAATAAAATATGAAACATTAGAATTGATGTTTGTGTAATGTTTGAAATCAAGTACGGGCTAAATAAAATGCATTCCATTATATTTTCACATCAAATGGGATGTTTTGATAGCAAAGGAGTTGATATCTATCCTTGGGGTTTAAGGATCAAACCTCACAAGTGACAATTATGGTCAACAACCATTTATACCCTATGTAGTTAGGCTACTTAACCTAATTGCCTACCTAGGCCCACCTAGGTACTTAGACTAGGTGGCCTATTTAGCTACCTCAACTAGGTTTTTAGCCTAGCTTAAGTTGCAACACATGTCAATAACTCATAGGATGAAATTTTATGAAATTACCATTATTATGAATTATTATATTACATTATTTATATAAATATAAATAACATACTTAATAAATGTGATTTAAAAATATATTAAATTATTTAAATTTAATTGATTTTAGAAATGTTACCCAATATTTTATGTAGTTGTGTATGTAGTCACATAGTCCTATGACTAATCAATGGATGAAAAATTTCTATAGTTGCAAGTGATATGTGACTATCAATGTGATTGTACATGTCATGTGGAGTTTTTTTGTGATTGGTTGTCTTTTGCAACTTGTCCAAGGTGACTATAGGGTTTCTAGTTGCATGTGTCCATTATGATTAAAATTTTGTCTTTTGCAACTAAAATTGTAATCATTTATTTCCAAATTTCTTTTAATGTGTGATGTTCCTAGTGGTACCATCCAAGGATGTTTTTTCCCTTCAATGCAAATACAAGAAAGGCTATTCATATAATTGCAATATATAGACCTTCAACATTATCCTTGTCAATGTTCATAATTCATTTTCAATTTTTAAGAAATCTAATGCCAATTTCTTGTCCCATGATAATAATTGGTGATTTCAATATTGACATGTTTGATCAAAATTCAACACAACCAAATGAACTCCAAAATTTTATGGAACAATATTCAATGGAACTTTAGTTTTAAAAAATTACAACAATTTATGGATCCCATATTAATCACATATGGACAAATGCACCCACTCAACAATGGATGTTAAAAGTTTTTGAAGCTTATTTGATTAACTATAAACCAATATGTTTTGCATTCAAACTCCCAAATTACATCCTATAATACCATCACATCTAGGTAAAAAAATAAAAATCCAAAAGATATTAACAATAATAATAAGGAAAAATAATGATGAGAAGATAATTGCCAACCTACATATCCCATTTAACATAACATTCGTAATAATATTCTTGAATGTTGATGTAGAGACATTATGCAGTTGGTAGCTTGTTGCAAGTGGGTTGGAGAGAATGACTATTTAAAGGTGGAATGATGGACCAAGTTATTCTATACTTCTTAACCAGCCTTGAACTGCAATAAAAATGATTAATTTGGCAATAAACATATGTGGTAGAAATTCACATTGTGCATGTTATAAAATTACATTATTAATGTTGAATGCTACTATATATACATCATACTAGGCAAATAGAAAATGTGCAAGCATTGGCAAGGAAAGTGATGGCATGTTAGTTTTTAGTAATGAGGATTGGCACTTGGGTTTCTTCAAGTTGTCCAAAAACAGTCCCTCATACCTATCCAACAAAAGGCCAATTGAAGACCTTCACCTAGAGTGGAGAACTTCACCTAGAAGTACACACATAATTATGTGGTTGTCTTGAATTAAGCATGGTGGAATGGCATTAAGGATGTGGTGAACTTAATTAACAAAATAGGTACCTTAATGATTTAGGCTAATGAATTACATTCATGTTTCCTTATAGTGAATAAATAAACCTATAGTAAAACCTTGATTTTCATTTAGTCAAAATGTAAAATGGGATTGCACCAAAAGAAAATAATAGAGGAAGAAACTTTCCTCGTTAACCTAAAATGATTTGAATTTCTTTCTATTTTTTTTTTTTTAAATTTTTATTTAAGGTACTTCCTACCTAGGTTATGGGACACCAAAAGATTTACAAAATACTTGAAGATGAATCGGATACTTAAGGACTACTTAGGGATTACATATATGGCTTAGGAATTACCAAGGAAGACACCTAATAGGGATCTAGACTTAAGTTATGGGATACCTAAAGGTTACTTAGGTGAAAATACATTATGGGTGAACCATTTTTAACCACTTTTCACCCAAAAAAATGATGTATAATAAGTATAATAGATGCACAATAAACTGAAATGTTGATGGCACTTTTAGAAACCTTAAACATAAGAAAGAAAAATTTAGAATGTGTATGACAACATTTCAAAACTCAAAGTTCATTTTGAATCAAAATTAAACATGATCCAATGGTTAGATAAAAGGAATTGGATAAAATCAATGTGCATAAAACAAATGATGTATATCCTTTCAACAACCATAAGGCCTCATGTTTGTGGTTCATGACACATTACCAAACCAAAAAAAATGAAAAAATAATACAATGCCCACCTATAAAACCTTTTTATTTTTCTTAAGGTTATCGTTTTTTTCCATAAATAAGAGTTTATTATACATTTATTGCTCAAGAAGTGGAAAAGCACACATTTTTTGAAAGGATGTTCAACCAAAAAATGTAAAATTTTAAATGATCTTAAATTTTAGTTGATACAAATAACTAGTGTCGTAACCTTAACTTTGGGCTTGTGACCAAGGCAAGGGCTTGCGAAGGTGTGGGCCAAAAGTGAAACCCGGGAGTCACATTTCATGCTCCCATGAGTGTAGGAGAGTGTGAGGGAATGAACCCTCACATTCCCAAGTGAGCTCCCACTTTGGGAGTTGGAGTCCCAATGGATTTCCAAATTTTCAGAGAGTGATTGCAAGGGTCAAAACTCATTGGATTGAAGAATTTCTTATATCATTGGAAAGCTCTTGGAACATAGATGCTTAAAATGGGCTTACATGATCCATTTGGGTACTTAAAACATAAATTATGGCCAAAAGAAGGGCCAAAACTCAAATTGCCAATTTGACTCCCAACCACTAAGAGTCGAGAATCGCCTTGATTTCTTTTTGAGTAGGTGACGTGCCACATACCATTGGAAAGTTCTTGACAAGGCTACACCTTTGCTTTAGACCTCACCTCAATTGAAGGTCTACACACAAAGTTATGGGACTCTAAAGTTGCAAGAGTCCCAATTTTGCAACAAATTGACATTTGGGTATTGGCCCCATGGCCAGACATAAAGAATATTATAAAGGGGGAAGGTGGTGGTTTCCTCTAAGTCCGAGCTGTGGTGATTCTTATGAGTCCATGTTTACTCGTGGTTCGTTCGTGCACCGAAAGTGCTCCAATTACATGCTACCAACTTATTGTTTGGTTTGTGTAGGTTTGTGTAAGTATTTGATTTGCTTGTTAATCTTCCTAGTCCTCATCTCAAAACTTCAACATGCCTTTCTACCCTCGAAATGTTACAAATCAAGGAACATGCTTCAACTTCTCCTTCCACTGTCTTCACCTTTGGACTCGTAGTTGAGTCCATCAAAGAGATTGGGGGTGTGTCAAATATCATTCACCACCAAAAAATTCATTGCAAAACTTCACCAATAACATTAATTTTGAAATATATTTGCAATTTTCATATTTTGTGACATGTATTTTTAACACAAATATATTTCGTATGTTCAAGTTTGTAAATGTTTGTTGTAGTTTCTTTGAAATAAACTAATTTAAGTTTAAAGTTAATGCAATATACTTGAAACGGGCAAAAATAATCTAAGATGTGACATCCACATGCAAAATTTATGTTTCTATGACTATAATTTTTATAAGGGGCATAATGTGCTTTCATCCATTTCCAATGAACTACATAAAAATTACCATTAGGGCTGGTTAAGGATTTTATTAAAATTACCTTTAGGGCTGGTTAGGGATTTTATTAGGTTAATAGATATTTTAAAATTATTAAAAACCTTATTAAAGCTAATTCATAGTGCAAAGGGACCTTGGAGAATCCCTAGGTTCTCTAAGGGTTATTTAAGCACTATGTAATGTTAATCTAGGTGCTTACCTAATGATTATGTAGCGTTGAATCATATGCCCCAATGTAATTCTTGAAGTAATTTTAAAGTAAATCCTTAGGTAGTCCCTATGTAGCACCCTAAGTAGTCCTTATGTATTCCTTTATGTCAACTTTTCATAACCTTTATCTTAGACAGTGCTTAGTTATGCACTAGGTACTCTCTAAGGTAGGCCCTTTTATAATCCTTTATGTCAATTTTTGACCACTTGTGGCCAGGGTTTTTTTTTTCTCAATTTTCTGACATAGCAGAAGTGATAATCATCCATAAGATGATTTAGCCAGATTTGGATTTGAACTAATTCATGTGAAAGCCAAAATTAAATAGGATTGTTTTATATTCTTGGCCACCTACTGGAACTTATCATAAAAATCCGGAGATATGGAAACCTTTTTTTTCCTCAAGATTTGGCCAAATTTTTTTTTCATGGAAAATCCTGGTATAGGTTGAAATCATATTTTTCAGGTCAAAATTTCACCCAAAATAAAAACACTACTTGGGGGTGTTTATCCTTTAGTTTTGATAACTAAAACTATGAGTTTTTTATCCTCACTTTCCTGGACTTAATGGATAACTCAAAAGGGAGGATGACTGGGTATAGTGAGGCCCAATGTGAACTTGATCAGACTAGAGCAAACACAATCACTTGGTCAGGACTAATTCCTGATGAATTAGTCTAGTAGTAAGCACACACTTGTGCTCTAGACTGGGCTGTTAACACTGTAGCACAAAAGCAAACACAAACTAGTTGATCAGGACTTCCTTGTCTAGTAGTACTGAGCACTAAGCACACACTTGCGCTCTTTACTTTGACACTTTAGATCTACAAGAGAAAGACTAGATGAGATTTCTACACGCTTATAGGTGCTAGGTGCATGTTGTGGAAGCCCAACCAATTTGGTGTTTCACACGGTCGAAAACTATCTGGTGATTCGCTTGTGCCGTGTTACCAATGATCATTATGCTCAAAGGATCTGACACGATGGTAAGACAGTATAGGAATTCCAATACCGGGAGCAATATGTTGTCCTCCGCTAGCTTGAAGTCGACAGGTGCTGCACCCGAGACAGATTGCAAGTGGAATACTATGCTCGGAACTATGATAGTCGCAGTGGCGCTACTTGTATCGAAGCATTGGAAGGGTGGGAGACTGACTACAGGGAACTTGAACTGACTTTGAAATGTCTGCAACCACCCACACAAGAAAGTCCACGAGCGCACAATACAGGAGCGTCAGACTTAGGACATCTTTCCATTAGGCAGCTGTGATCACATATAACTTTCCATTATGTTTTTTCAACTAGTTCCTAACACGATTAATTACATATTTTCACCAGACTTGTACCTCTCCAATGGAAAGCAACTGTTTCTGCAGCAAGAAACAAGGCCCTATGTCAATGGCTTTCCATTAGCTAGGCTGTTGTGATCATAGCACACTATGTAGCTGTGACCACAGCAACCTAATGGAAAGAGAACCATAGTATCCTGCTGTAGGTCTGCTAATTGCTACACAAATTAGTGAGACGGTACTTTTTTTTATTGAGAATTTCAATCGGTTTTGGAGTCAGTTGACGGTAGATGAGAGTCTGATGGCATGCTGATAGATTAATTATGTCTGTGGTGGACACTATGAAGCTGATGATCATGATGACTCACCTTGAGGATGGCGTCGTAGGCAACGGCTGTCAAATATGTGAAAGTGGTACCGTCGTCGAAGATGATACCACCGGTGCCGTCAACGGGGTTTATGTAAAAAGTGTCCGCTGGAATGTCCAACAATACACCTCCTACGCTGATTCCAGTCACGTTCACGTAATAAAATGTTGCAGCTGGAATGATTGTGTTGGAAACGATGGGTGTGTAGATCGAGATGTTGGTTTCAGGAACTCCGAAGTAGAAAGTGCTATGATTCGCAATGGTGTCGAACAAGGGTATCAAGCAGTAGGAGAAAATGTCGGCAAAGCCGGGGCCCGAGGACAACTGACTAGGCAGAGAAAAACGGCTTTGGCCTAGACCCACAATTCCGTCAACTCCGGGGAATCCATAAAGGGTTTCATTTTGACCACATCCAAAGGTGATATGTTTGACAGGAATGGAGGATCCGTCTAAGGCCGTAAAGGTGAATGTCTCATATGCTAGCACGCCGCTGGTGGTAGTTCCGCCTGCGTATCCGTAGAAATAATCACAGGGACCCTTGCCGAAACAGGTACTGAGCAGATTTGGAAAATCCTGATACAAACAAACACGAGAAAAGCAAAAGTTTAAGTCGACGATTAGTGGATCTGGGCGTGTGGGATATGTGGAATGAATTCCTAAGTCAGCCACTAATTCCTCTCCATGTCTTTTGAGAATGATTCAAATACAAATATTGACTTCAGAGAGGGATTTTGCATAGCACCGTGCACGCGGCGTCGGTGCATGAGACTTCCTGGTAGGAGGAGGACAGTGCGGGATCAAACGGGTTATCAGCAGCGGGGACGATACACTGGATGCAAGGCTTACAATTCAGCCACACCAGGTCACTTCCTGTATCAATCCATGCAATGAAGTGCTGCGGAGGTGTGCCTACGGACACTGCCATCGCGTAGTCACCATTAACGTATTCCAACGGACTGTCGAAACTTTTGCTACTGCTGGCGTGTAGTACTCTACGTGAGATATACTGCGCACGAATCAAGCTCCTTCTCGCGGCCGCTGCAATCCTTTCTGAATGCGAGCGAGTTTTGTATGTATTAGCAGCTGACGAGGAGAAGTCGGGATGATCTCTATGTATCCAGTACGATTTCAAGACCTGCAAAATTAAGCAGCTACCAAAGATGTCATCAGGAGCTTGATCTAGATCACATCATGAGTTCATTCCGTAGCAGCTGGATTCACGATCTAAATTAATACTAATATCAATCCCTGAATTAATCATAGGTTCTCTGTAATAGTTATGTTCCATACCCTTAGCTAATGTGGCCCGCAATACAGGGTCACTCAAATCTGGAACCATATTCTGGAGATTCTTCAAGTCATTGCAAAATTGATCCACAAGTTCGAAGAGTCCCACGGGGGGACCGCAGTACCAGCAGAAGAGAGTTCAATAGATTGTGCACCTTGTTATGATTTACTTCTTGGGTGGTCGACGTCTGATGATCATCATTTGGTCTCCCGCTTCCTGTTGGAAGGATTTTCCCCCCAAGACAAATCTGGGCACTAGCCTGAAACATGATGGCAACCACCAATACCAAAACCACTGGAGCTCGTCTCCTCATTAGAGACTCCATTGGATATAATAATATATCCCAAACTTATAATAAGCGTGCTGCCTCCTTAACTAGCTGATTGCGGTAGAAGTTATTGCCGATGAACTGCAATTCATGAACTTCATAGAAATTTGACAAAATTTATAAGAATCTATACATGAGTGAGTTTCAAGAGCTTGCGTCCGAAATGCTGCTGCACCCCTGTCAGGACTAAATCACTAGCTACTTATCAAGTAGACTTTCTAGTAGACAACTTGAACTGGCCGGAGCTCTAGTACTGTACAAGCTGGTGAGTACTTTCCAACTCTCCACTCGTGCATTTCATACATGATCTAGACATGTGATCCTGTTGTACGTATCGAGGCAACCCACCCAAAGATCTGAGATCTGCTGTGCTTCAAATTCACACTGTGCAAATTTATGCAAGTCTTGTGCGGATGTGTTGTTGCAAAGCGGCAAAGAGCAAGCGGTACTCCCTGCACAGAGAAAAACAAAATTAAAGGGGAACTAGTTCCCCCAAAACAGAGCCCATTTCAATCATTGCAACAACCATGGACCCAACAAGCATAGGATAATGTGTGTGAAGTGCCAACCCCGTCCTACACTTTGCAAAGAATAACAAATTATTTACTTACTTGGTTTTTCTTTTTTTCCCATTCAATTATTTCACACTTGCCTTATTTTGGCCCTACTTGGAGAATATGTTCTTGAGTTGCAATGATTTTATCTGTATACATTTCACACGTGCCTCATTCTGGCCCTACTTGGGATAAATTTTTTATTGTGAGGTACAATGTCAAATCATTTGTGTATATTACTTCACACTAGCTTTATTCTGCTCGTACTTGGGATAATATTATAATTGAGGTATGCCTTTACCTCAGGAGATAATTATTTGTGAAGTGAGCCAAAAAAAGATAAATGAATTAATAACCTTAAGGTTAAATAGGTCTTTCCTCATTTTTTTATGGCATTCAATTTTGATGTAAATGTTTTTTGTCATGGTGATAAACTAGTAAAGGTATCCTTTTTTCAACATCTTGTATCCATTCTGTGCAAAAAAAAAACTTGAAAAAGAAGTTATGTTATTCCCTTGCAACCAACATTTTTTACTGTGCCGAATTTTTTGTTATTTAGTGGGGAAAAATATGGCATAGTAACATCGACAAATGATTTTTTAAATTTAAAATGTCAACCTAAATCTTAGAGACTTATAATTTATTTTTAAATCACCAGATTTCTATCTTAGGCTCTAATAGGTAGCCACAGTATAGAAAGATTTTGATTTAAGAAAACTATTGTGAGAAAAAAAAAAATGCTCTATAGCCAACTGTAATTAAATCTTTATTATTAGTGATTGCCACTCTTGCAACATTGAAAAATTGAAAATAAAAACATTGCTTGCAACCTCTTCAATTGTACAATTTGTGAGCATAAGAATAGTTTCGATGTATAATCAAGATGTTATTTTCCCTTGTGATCTCCTGACTATTATGTTTTCATGTTCCTAATGCCAATAGCATAAATTGTCCTTCCCCACTTGCTAATTTGTCACGCTTGTACACATATTATGTGTATTTAAAGTTTCCTACAATCTAGTCTACTCAATTACATTATGGTAAAAGTTAATGAATGAATACTAACTTGCCTCACTCACACCTTTATCCCATAAATAGGATTCAACATCAATAAATGTTTTTAACCTATTTTGCCAATCCACGAAACCAATATACCTTCACAAGCTAACAATTTTCATTGAAATATACATTTATCCTTAGCTGATGTATTAATATTGATGTACCCAACCAACATTGCAATAAACCATATGTATTGCACCACATGTCAATATTCTATAGATTGGCTAATCATCATAGGGGAGGCATGAATTTTCAAGTTGAGAAGTGTTAATTTTTCCAATTTCTTGATGGAGACATGGTAGCAAGCATCCCTAGGCACATTTTGAGTTTTGATGGAGTACATTATTTCAAGAAATTATTAAAATTATAGCAAGTAGACATCAACATGGCAAAACCCTCTAAAAAAAAACCATTTTTTTTGCCATTTAGGCGATTTTTAAGAAAAAAACGAATTTGCAAAAAAATATTTTGTTTTCAGAAAATTTGTTTTGACAAATTTTTGTGCCAAAAAGAAATAATGTTCAAAGTCTAGTGACATGCCCATACATGAGCTATCATAGGATCCTTGTAAAAAGGGATGAAAAATTCAATTCTTCGGACTACCAAAAGATTTTTGGGCTAAAAGGCTTCATCACTTTCAATGGTGTAATCTCATGAATATGAACCTTGTAAGATCCCAAAAGATTTTTGGGCTAAAAGGCTTCATCACTTTCAATGGTGTAATCTCATGAATATGAACCTTGTAAGATCCCAAAAGATTTTTGGGCTAAAAGGCTTCATCACTTTCAATGGTGTAATCTCATGAATCCCATATGAACCTTGTAAGATCTCAAGATAGTGAACATTATTTTCATAAGGTGGTACGGTAAGGTAAGCAAAAGGTTAAAGTCAAAAGATGTTCAAAAACATTTACATAGGGGAGGCATTTTCTTGGGGGAGCCATGGCATGGTCACCCATCCAGCCCTGCCATTGTTCTACTCATCTCAAAGCATCCCCACCAGTGCTTACTATGTGACCTTGCAAAAACATATCTCACATTATTTACTCTTTTGTAACCCCATCCATAAAAAAAATGAACCCTTATTGAACAAGTTGACAACAAACTTTCAAATTCATCACCCAAACAATGGGGGTGAAAGGATGAATTGGAAAAGGAAAGAATTTTATGGTTAATATTGAAAATTGAGTTGTTTATGGTAATTTTATAATTTTATTTAATAAGCAGTTTTTTTTTACATTCAAGAAAAATTTTAAACATTAAAAATAATAATAATAATAATATTTTTAAAACTATAAACAAATTTAAGGTTTGTTTTGTGGTTTGCTTTTGGTTTCATTGTTTCTTATTAATCCTTGATGTTCAATCAAACATTTTTTTCATACAGATATAAAATCCTGTAATTGATTTACATTCATATACTTTGTGTTTGTATGATGTTTTTATAAATTGATGATTAATTTTGCCAATGGGGAGATTCAAAATGGGCATTGCAACTACTTTGTGGTATTCTCCCATTACAAAAGCATAGTTTGAACCCCGTGCCTAATGCACAGGTTTGTGTGCATTTGATGATACATATTACAAAATTACAATTACAAACTACAGTTCCAAAACCTCTTTATATACGACATTTCACATGTATCTATTGGGACCCTGGCAGTTGAAAATCTTGATGTTTGCACTACTTGTGACTCGTGAAATAGCAACATACAGCTGACCATGGGAATAGACCGGAGACGGCAAATATACCCCAGCATTGTTGAATGTTTGACCTTGACTCTTGTTGATTATGATCGCAAATGCCACTCGAACTGGAAATTGGCGACGACACAAAACAAATGGCCAATCAGTCCTAGAGGGGGACACGATGATGCAAGGTATGAACACACGTTTGCCGACATTGTTTCCTATGATGATTTCCGCTTCAATGACACGCTGACCCAATCTTTTGACAATCAACCTCGTACCATTGCACAATCCTATTGATTGATTGACATTATGCAACAAAAGGATTGGCACACCCACTTTGAGTTCCAGCTTATGATTTGCAATATCGCTGAATTGCAAAGTGTTTAGAAATTCCACCGGATACAATGAATCCATTGAAACTCCTGCAGCAACACTTGCACCTTCTTTTATTAAAGTCAAAGAATTTGCGCTCAAGTACGTGTGTGATTATTCAGATATCGATTCTAAAATTACATTGTTGATTTCATCAACATCAGTATTTTTGGGGGTTAGAATGTTGTGTTGCATAAGATACATGGCATCTCCAGAGTGGCACCGGTGATCCGGATAGATGGTTCGAATTAATCCTCTTAAGCTACAATCTTCTACTAGCAACCTCATATGGGATGGAATCTTGATCCAATTTAAATTGACACCTTTTTCTTTTGCAATGGCAGGAAGATTACTGTCTCCAACATTCAACACCCATTTGGCAAACTCTCGCTATTTTTCAGAATTGGTTGCCATGAATCACATGTTGATATGAAGACGAAGAATTGTAACATGCTACCAAAGATGCAATCGAGGCAAGGAAGCACTAACAATGTCTTCTCGTCCCCCCTTAGGAACAACAAGCAAGATTTGTTGAAAATCCCCACCAAGGACCACGGTTTTCCCACCAAAGATTTTATTGGTTGCCTGTGCGTCATCCAATTGCATCAAATCACGTAGGGTGCGATCAACAGCTTCGAAAGCTCGGCGATGCATCATCGGTGCCTCATCCTAAATGATCAGATCAGCTTTACACACCAACTTGGCCACTTTCATCTGTTGTGTGATGTTGCAAGTTGACTCATTGTGCAGATCAATTGGAATCTTGAATCTTGAATGGGCAGTTCTACTGCCTAGAAACAACAAAGATGCAATTCCTGATGAAGCAACTACAAGCACGATTTTGCCTTGCCCTCGTAGACGGGACAGAAGTGTTGTCCAAACAAATGTTTTACCAGTTCCACCACTGTCATACACAAAGAATAGTTTGCCCTTTTTGTTTATCACGACATTCAAAATAATTTCGTATGCGTTGCGCTGATCATCATTGAGCCTATTTTCTGCATTGTCTACATGTGCGGTCAATGAATGCGGATCATAAGCCAACTCTTCTTCGACCAATCGGTTTCCTCCATGAACAGAAGGGATGTAATTAGACTTGGGAAGCGTGGAAAATCTTCCAAGTGGTGTCCATTGCGCATGAGAACATGATCGATCTCATACAATGCACGATCCTTTAGTGCATCCTCAGAAAGGGTAACAGTTGGATCAGCATGCTTGCAGCGTGTCATTGCTTCAATGTCATCGCTCAAAGACTCCCAATGTGCATCCCATAGCTATCTGGGATTTGTGACCTCACAAAACATCAACATGGAGGCAAACATATCACATAGATGTTGCCCCAAGGCCCAAACACTAGCTTCTTCCAAGGCTTGATCCCATTCATTGTCATCTGCAAGCAAACCCATTGCAATGCATGCATCTTTGAATGTGTCATGCTCTCTGCCATCCACTGTCCACAAATGCTTGTAGGATGTGGCACCTTTGACACAGTTTAGCAACATTCACAAATAATAACGTTCACCCAATGTCGGGTGTGTATAATACATGCGACCAATGGCAAAGCCTCTCTTGCGCATTGTCCATCACTTCAACTTCCGATTCCACACCCATTACTAAGGGAATTGATTGAACATAAGGCTTCGTGCAACTTCCGATTCTTGGTTTATTTTGAACCATTCTGTGAGCATCATTCTGGAAATGGCTGACCATGTTGCCACTTCCTACACATCATCGTCATCGTCAAACAACACCATTTGCTAATTGGGCAAATGGTATTACAGACGCTCAACAGTAGGAAACCGCTCATGCATATCAAACTTAAAGATGCGCCATGCTACTTCCAATGCAAATACATAACGATAGTCAAGATATTTTTTAATTTCATCAACTTCGACCACATTCCCTTTGGTGGCATTGTCGCTCTGGCGTGAAATTTCAACAGTTGCACAATCATGTCCTTTATATACATACTTGAATAGATATTTGACTACTCGAATATTGTTGCAAACCTCAACATTGATGTGCGCATCGTATTTGGTCGATAAATAGACATTGTGGGATACCACCCAACGATTGTCCAATTCAATGCCATGAACCAAAACTGTGTGCCCCGTATCTCTACGCCGATAAATAGGGTATCTGTTTACATTCGCCACCGTCTCAGATTGGAACTTGCGTGGATATTGTTTTTTGCATTTGCCTTCTTCCATGCACGGGGCATTTGAAAACACAGCTCCACATGGACCATGCATCATGCATCTGGCAACCGTCTCATGGGCCAACTTGTTCGTTTCTAAATTCGGAAGTTCAGCACTGATCATGCGGTCTACATCCTCAACCGTGTGTGGCTTGCAGTCTTCGGTAAAGAAGATAAGAATGTGTGCATGCGGCAGCCCACGCTTTTGAAATTCAACGACATAGATTCCCGCAATCGTGCGTCCCAAAATATGGTTCTTGTGAATGTCATTGATCAACTCCTTCAGCTTGATTTTGAACACTCGGGTTACCAAATTCGGTCAATCCTGAGGTTGTTGTCCGAGTGGCAACGCTATCTTGATTTCAAACCATTAAGGATTGCAAGTGAATGTCATAAACGCATCCGAGTAGCCAGCCCATCTGTAAATTGCCATGGCATCTTGATAATTCTAAACCATGTGACGTAGACGTACTGTGAAAGAAGATGGTAGAATGATCCTTTGTCCGATGACAACAGCGCTATTGTCACCTACAGCAATGGCGTCTTAAAGGCCTTGATAAAGATCCGCACGAAGTTTTTTTTATTCAAGCGCAGGTACTTCAAGCGGTTTTGTTCAATAGCCACATAAGCATCCACAATGTATTGATGCCTCATCGGTCACCCCAAAGCAACACAATGCCATCAATGTCTTGATGTTGAAGTCGATAACCATAAAATTCGGCCATTGTCACATTGCAATGTTTTCTTTGAAGCTCAGATTCTTCCGCATGTTTTTCATCCAAATCTACATTAGGAACAACACCATTAAGCAGAATATTCGGATGCCATCCATCCTCACCGTAAGGAAATAGCAACGGATGATGTAGAGCCATGTATCCCACATGTAGTTCGAAAATGCGCTGAAACGGGCTAGCTTGCTGAGCAAGGGCGACGTCACGTCTGTCTACAACCTCAGAACCATCTCCTACCATCAATGTAGCGACTTCATCGGCCGTCGGCACATTGTATCGACGGGCATCTTTTGTTCGAAAGGAAATGAGACACAATTTCAAATCCATGGGAGCATCTTCTGTTGCCATCATATCCCTTGCCATTTTGAACACTTCGACATAGGGATTGATATTGTACATCATGGTCAATAACTGATCCAACATCATTGGATCAAGTGAGGGCATAATGGCATGGCGGTTTTGATGTTTGCGTTTCGTATCATGAATGTACAGCTGTGCAAACTGTGGTCGTTGTCCTTCGACAGGACATAGGGATCCAATTTTGTGATAAAGTTCACCTTGAATGCAAAAGGAGTACAGTCCAGGACCTCCTATTATCGACTCATCAACTTTGGCACTGAGCGAAATGAATGCCAACACCGAATTGTACATGCGAATCTGATCTCGAAATTTGACGGCACTGCTCTCTTTGTTGGTTAAAAGAACTTCCAGCTCTTGCGGTGTTGCAGGAAGATTTGACAATAAAACCTTACCATTCTTGCCACACAGAGAAAATTGTGGGTTGTTATTCCTCGACATGATCCACATTTTTGCGCTGCAGAACCCACATATTGTGTCCATTTCTCCACAATCCCATCGTCCCGAGGCTAACGCATCTTCATCTCGAAACAATTGTAATGCATCATTGTGAACAGAAAGTTGTTCATGTTGTTTAGCACGTTGTTCTCTTTGTAGGCGATTGCGACGTTCATGTGTAGATTCTGACGTGCCTTGATTGAATTCTGCTTGAACATCAATATAAGGAACAGGATTTTCCAAACAATCAGTTTGTTTGTCATTCCGTTGAGCTTCTAGGTGTTGTCAAAAGGCCGTCAAAGCAGCCAAAGCACTACCATGTTGCGCAATGAGTGCACGCATACGTTCTTGTATGTCTTCAAGCATCCTGGGGGGGGGGGGTTTCTCTTGCACTCTTGTGTGTTGGTGCCATGTGTGTGGACATTGTTGAAGTCTAGCTACATCAACTGAAAAATTGTGCAAGCAACGCTATTGGTGTGAAAATGTGAGCCAAAATCAATCCCTAGGGTGGCGGAGGAAATGAAAGTCCATGGCTTATTAGTTTATACTTTGTACACATGCACCCGCACACACACATTCGTCAACAACTCCATTTATAACTCCCTTTTCCTAAAATCTACAATGGATTGAAAGAAAATATATAAACTTCAAAGCGAAATTTTGCAGCTTTCACAAGAGCATCTGTTACCGTATTGTCAAGCCCTGCTTACTTCCTACACAACAATAATCCTCCCTTCCAGAGGTTCAGCACAATTCTAACCTAGACACAAAATCAATTAGGTAATCAAATAGGTACTTGCACATTACTCGAAATATCTTGGAGTGCTTTTAGTCACACTTACTAACTATAAGGATTGTCATTTGATGTCGAATGTTTATGGACCCCAACTCCTTGTTTTCACAGCTGATTATTAATTACACTTGATACCTAATTGAACTTCACTGAAGATACTTTCATTTAAAGAAAAATCCCTTTTCCATCTATTTCTTGTTGTTGTGTTCTGTTGTAGTGAAATTTGCTAGGTGGCATAACATCAACCCTTCCATCCATTTCAACTGGCCTCTCTGAATATCATAAAAAGACAGTCACACAAAAATCTCCCTATAAAGATGATGGTTAGATGGATTGATTTTTTGAATTGGAGTGGGTGCACAAAAAATTGGAATAGTGGAAAGAGCTATGTAAAATTCCAAAAAAACATGAAAGTCATATGGAACCTGGGATGACAATACTACCCTGAAAGCAAATCAATAAGAATGTTCTAAGGGATTAGCCATTTCGCCCTAAAACACAAGACATCCATGAATCAATGCCTCAAAGCCACTCGACCCGGAGTAAGTGTTGGACCCAGATTGAGTTATGGAGGCTATCCACATGCACTCCAACCTTCTAAGATCATTCCACGTGAAAAAGAAAAAAAGTTTAATCAGCAATAAAATATGCATGAACCAATATTGGGAAATTTTGAGCACTTGGCTGCAGCTTTTGATCAAAATGTGATCTCCAACACTTTAAACTCGGGCTTGATCATCTTTGCTCTAAGAATGAATTTATCTTTCAGAGGTTCAATCTCTCAATTCAAAATCCATTGGACCTTATATTGACTATGCTCATTCGCCAATGTACATTATGACTCTTTGGGAGAATCCATTGTGTGATACTAGTGTGACTCAGAGCATAGGTAGTACAATACAGTACCATGCATGTGGACATCTTGTCACAAGAAGATTATAGTACCACATTTGGCTGCAAATTCCAAACTATTGTCCAAATAGCTGAGCAAAATGAGAGATGAAATTTGAAGTGCACCCAGATGAGCTTACAAATAGCTAGCCATAGATTAATGCAATCTCTCCCCTCTGGTTGGAGGTAAAGCTACAGTACCAAAAGGCACACTCTCTAAAGATCTGAGCTTCTTGGACTATCTTGCTCTAAGCTTTTGAAAAGTTCAAAGAAGATTTGATTTCTTCTAAAATTTATCTTACTTTATGCATGGCATAGGAGAACATGTTTCCTTTCTAGGACTTTGGAGAAACAATGACTACAATATTTTAGCAATCATGAATTTGGTAGGAACAAACCGTGCTGCATATAGCTTTCATTCAATTGGAAAGTGGCTGCTGGAACCCTGACGTCCTCGTCTAAGAATCTCAAGATTGGTTCTTGATGCACTCACCAGGAAATCTGCGTGTATTTGGTTTGCAACAAGGTCCCAAAGTACACAACCAACTTCTTCTCTTGAATCTTCATATTTAGTTTTTTCTTCTATGTCTTCATGCTTGGACTTTTCAACTTTATCTTCATAATCCTCATCTTTTCCATTCCCAATAGTAATTGCATTTGTTAAACTAACTTCTGGGGATCTTGCGGCTGATTGTCGCGAATGAGCTCCACAATCTCTTCTTCCAGCCTTGCGGGTCCGTAGAAAGAAGACATCCCCATACAACCCAATCCCAAGCGTGAAACCTCCAGACCTTAAGAACCCAACTTCGTTCGTGGCATTGGCTGCAACAACACCATCACTCCTAACCCTAAAAAAAAACTCTTTATATTGTAGGAATTTGTGCAACGTCTATCTCTCTCTATCATCGTCGACGGATCCACGCGGAGACATGGGGGAGAACGAGCAACAAGTAGAGAGACATAATTGGCATCCTTCTATTTTTAAATAGTCGGATGACGGGATGGATGAAATGTCCGTCTGGTTGGATGACGGGATGGATTTAGGGGAAGCTTCTATCTTCTTTTACTATATGTAATTTGTAATTGCTTCAAGCATGTCAAAAACTATCACAAAATAACATCCATAATAGTTTGTCAACATCATTGTATGAACATCCACTTTTCATCTCATATAAGCCCTCACATATTGCCTTAAGTTCTCGTTTGTGGCATTCACAAGGTCACGAAGTTTGCACCTCGAGATGTAGTCGGAATTTCTCGGGACAAATTTGGTCTCAACGCGGTCCTTGAAAAACTTCCAAGTGTAGCCATGGCTCTTCCCCTCCTCTTGTCTCACTGTCCTTCACCATGTGGCGGCATAACCTTTCAAGTAGGATTGGGCAAGCTCCACGGCCGAATGTCGTCCAACCTTGGCGGCATGTAAATAATCCTCCATTTCCACAAGCTAAGCATCCACAACCTTTCGGTCATGGGCACCATCGAAGTTCCCATGCTTGGCCGGTTGATATCCTACATTTTTGGATGACGCCCCTTTGAAGGTCATAACCAACTCACTAAAATCGGGCCTATTCATCTTGTGGAGGACTTCCAATTGTTCCGGGGTGAATAGGACCGAACTCCGTTGCTCTTCCTCACTTTCGAGCTCATCTTGGTCCTCCCGGGTTCTTAGTTCTTCCTCCCCAATTGATTCCGCCGGGACTACTCGGTCTTTGACGGGTTCCTCCAACATGGTCTTTTGAGTTTGCTTACGGTTTTTCTTGGGTGCCATTCGAGCTTCCCAAGAAGTGAATCGAGCTCAACCGGAGCTCTGATACCAAGTGATGTGCCCTCAAGTTCCTTGTTAGACCCAAAATGGCTCCAATTATGTTAAAGAGCGGAAGTAATTGGAACTTGGTGCCGCTCCCAACTTCCAGCACTAAAGGGGGTGAGAGGGGCGTGCTGAAAGCTCCGGGATTAGACTAAGAAGAGGGACAATTATTTAGTTACTCGGTCCTGCATCATAAACCAACCACAAGTTGGTTAATTCACCTTCGAAAACACTCTTGGTGTTGGGACAAGCCACGGGCAACACGGACTCACTTGACTCACCACAACCCGGACTCGGGGGAAGCCACCACCTTCCCCCATATAGTATTATCTACGTTGCTCCATCACACCCGCATCCAAATGGCTTTTATTCTTGGGACTCCCAAGGAGGAGTCTTGAAACTGTCTCGATTTTGGACTCCTGGGACTTTGGGAGTTCCTAGCTCCCGGCTCAGACCTTGGATTGAGATGAGGTCTAAAGCAAACTTGTAGCTCTCCTCAATAGCTTTCCAACGGTGTGTCGCACTCCATTTGCACACACCGGGGTCGAGTCGATTCCCAACTTTTTGTGGTTGGGAGTCAAACTGCCAGTTTGACTCCCGGCCCTTCTTTCGACCATAACTCGTGCTGCAGATGTCCAAATGACTCATGTGAGACCATTTTCGACATCTACGCTTCAAGGCCTTTTCAACAGTATAAAGAACACCTCAAGGCGAGGTGTTTTTCCCTTTGCTATTGAGCTCTGAAGTTACGAGAGTCCCGGAGGACTCCAAATTTCCACTTTTGGGAGTGTGAGTCTCATCCTCACACTTGCCTCAAAGTGGGGTTGCAACAGTCCGGTTGGATGACGGGACAGATTCAGAGGGAAACTTTTGTCTTCCTTTACTATATGTAATTTGTAATTGCTTCAAGCATGTTAAAAACTATCACAAAATAACATCCATAATAGTTTGTCGACATCATTGTATGAACATCCACTTTTCATCTTGTATGATCATCCGTTTTTCATCCATCATGGATAAACTTTCAATTTTCAAACATCTAACACCTAAATAATTACATTTCTTTTATTTGACGTACAAATTATGATATGTGAAAAATATGTTGTAGTTTATTATAAGTGTAGATGAAAAAAAAAATAGGATGAGAGTTAGGTAATGCATTATTTTCAAAATGCTTCACATTTATTCCAAATCTTATTGAATAGTTGTGTAAAAAAACAACATGTGACAAGATATTGTTTGAATTTTTTTAGTGAAGTGCATTAAAAAATTTTAACACTATGGCAAAAATAAACTTATTAGAAGAAAATTTTGTTCCAATTTATATTGGATTCAAACATAAAATAAATAAAATAATTTTGTAATAAGTATCCATCATTTTAGACATTGTGTAATTGCAATGTGGTAGTAAGTTTTCACAAGTGATTTTTCACTTTTAGATTGTGATTTAAAACCCAATAATCCATAAAATTATTTAATAATTTTGAAAATTTTGAGATCTTAATTCAAATTTCATAAGTTTTAATTGACATTAATAAGACATAAATTCAAATGTTAATTCAAATTTCATAAGTTTTAATTGACATTTGTAAGACATAAATTGAGATCTTAATTCAAATTTCATAAGTTTTAATTGAAATTCACAAGACATAAATTGAAATATTAATTCAAATTTCATAAGTTTTAATTGAAATTCACAAGACATAAATTGAAATATTAATTCAAATTTCATAAGTTTTAATTGAAATTTCTTGATGACCCGTGAAAGCTAAATGGTGTGGCAAGGCTACTTTATATACCCACTTCACTATGACTATTGACACTTGGTTATATCTACAACCACTTCACATGATGAGACTACTTTTGCTTCAAACCATTTAGCTTTCATGGATCATTATAATATTTCAATTATATATATCGTATACAATATTGCAAGTATTATTTTTCAAATTTCATAAACTCTCTTATATCCAATGATAAAATATCCTTGTTATATGACATCATGGTACATAAAAGTTTACAAATGTTGCTTTTGTTAACAAATAACATTTATGTATGATATGTTATGTTTATCAAATGACAATGAAAAAGTTTCAACTTGAAGTCAAATCAATATGTGCATTAGAAAAAATGATCATTGTGAAGGTCAAATGTAAGTGAACAAATCAACATTAACTCACAATTGACATGAATATTGTAGCCTTTCCATTATACATGTACACATTTTGTGGAAATTATCTAAATTGGATTTACTACTTGTGATGGAATTGTACAATAGGACAAATTGCATCATCAATAATGATTTGACAACCAAATAATAAGCAATGAAAACACAAAGCTTTTTTAGAGACAAATTCCCAAGCATTTTCATTCAACCCACGTAGTAAAGATTACTTATGAGACTTTATCTCCCATATTTGTTTATTAAGGCTTTTCAAACAAAGAAATGGAACTTTCAAATAATTTTTTTTCGGCAAACCAAAAGCTATACACCATTGTGATGATAACCAAAACAAAGGAGAAATAACAACAAGCTTCAAAAGTTTTTTAAAAGTCACCAATCCTTTTAATAATACCCATTTCCATGTTTTTTAGAACTCTAGCTTGATTTTGATTATATAGGTTAAAAAATTGGGAAAAGTTAGATTGTAGAAAGTAGTTGATTGTTAGATTTTACACGTCTTGATTATTTGAACATTTGAACATGTAAAAATGTAAATCAGCTAAAAATCTTGTAGAAATATCAAATATTGTCTATATTGGACTCTTCACAGAGCCATATGATTTTACTTACAACATTGTTGATACTTACAACAATGGATTTTGGGAAACTCTTTCAGACCTTCTACCACTAAAAATCTAAACCCACTAAAACGTCACTAACTACACTAAGTGGTGACCCAAGGTTGTCACCACTAGAGGATAAAAAAAATAGTTAACTTAGAGGTTGTCACAACCCGAGGATGAAAAAAAATAGTTAACTTAGAGATTGTCACAACCCAAGGATGAAAAAAAATAGTTAACTTAGAGATTGTCACAACCCGAGGATGAAAAAAAATAGTTAACTTAGAGGTTGTCACAACTCGAGGATGAAAAAAAAAAGTTAACTTAAAGGTTGTCACAACCCGAGGATGAAAAAAAATAGTTAACTTAGTGGTAGAAGGTCTGCAGTTCATCCACATCCATGTCCCTCACAGTACCACACTCACAGACGCATTGTGAATCGAGCTGTTTATACATTTAATTTCATGGATTATTACACAACAGCCGAGCTGTTTATACATTTAATTTCATGGATTACTACACAACAGCTGAGCTGTTTATACATTTAATTTCATGGATTACTACACAACAGCTGAGCTGTTTATACATTTAATTTCATGGATTACTACACAACAGCCGGCGGCGGCAAAGAAATCTTTGAGCTCACATGAAAATCACCAACTACAACATCATCATCATCATCATCATATGCAGCTACTGATCCTCTTCCGTGATGTCCGCCTCCAGAACCCTAACCATCAGTCCCATTTCCAAATGAGCCTGCAGTCCTGCCGGCGCCGTTATGTTGAGCCGACCGTTCAGCTCATAATCCGTCTGCTGGGTGCCGACGTCGCGTTTCCTAGCACTACTAGTCTAAAACTTATATCGAGTACTCAAAGCTCATTCCTAATAGAGACATTGATGCAAACTCCAAGAGTCTTGAAGCCAATGGGCTTTAGATTTGTATGTAACAGGATTCTCCAAGTCTCATCTTTGATTGTCTTCTGTCAAGATATTCACCTTCCTGAAATGGGCTTTAGATCTATATGTAACAGGATTCTCCAAGTCTCATCTTTGATTGTCTTCTGTCAAGATATTCACCTTCCTGAACTTTTCAACTATTGAATACCTTTTTATCTGTGTGGAATTTTGTTCTGAACTTTCTTTAGTCTGTGTAGGCCTCCATTTTGTTGGAAGATTCTATGAGGAATCTCGGGCTCAATAGTGTGGCAACAGAAGTTGGTGCTGGAATGCACATCATGGCTTGGTCCGAAGATCATGTTGTCGAATCCAGAAGCATCACTGCTAAAGGTGAAGTGGCATCTTCCGTACCTGTCGAGATCGATGACGAAGAGGCGCAACTTGAGGTTGACGATGCTAAGCGTGGAGACATCGTGGCAGTTCGGATCAAAAACTTCATCAACGGTGGCATTTTCCCAGCTGTCATCAAGGGCGCTGCGATTAAGGATCTTAAAAAGACGACGTCTTTCCTTAATCAATGCGGCATGCGCCTGATTGACAAGGATACGGTCGAGTGGTTCATCTGCTTGCTAGACCCGTGTTTCAATGTCAAGAAACCAGTTGTCATTAAGTGCACAAAGATGGGAGTGTCGAACGCTTGCACCCACCTCGACAAGAAACACTACATAACCTCATCCAAGACCATGGCAACTAACAAGAAGCTAGCACATATCAAGAAGCAGCTCGATCTATCCGACCCGGCTTTCAAAAGAGACCCAAAGCGCTGGTTTGAAGTGCAGTTGGGAGCCTGGTCCGCCGAGCACTCGATCTCGTACAACGCGTTCACGACCTGTAGATGGCAATTGATCGATCGTCAACTACCTATCGAGGAAGGTGGAATGAAGTCAATCAACATTCGCAAGCTTCACGTCGAGCTGTACACCACGTGCAAGAAGATCATCATTATGTCACTCGCTGAGGCGCACTCATTCTTTACGATCAAGTACTTGTCATTGTACCTGGACCAGATAAAGAGCAAGATGAGCAACCAGAAGTACCTGGCATTGCGAGTGTGCTTCAATACATCGACCAGGTTCAATATTGGCTACAATCTCACCGTCCGCCAATTTGCACCGACTACCGATGAGCGTCAAGCGGAACAGTTGTCTACAATCTTGCACGAATGGTCTTCAGGCGTCCTTGAGGAGTTTGGCATTAAGGTGATGCTCGATGTGCTGACAAGCACTTCAGATTCGGGATCCAATGTAAAACGTACCTTAGACATTCTGATCGATGCTTGGTGGGAATGGTGTATATCACATCTAATCCACCTGGCACTCACGGAAGCGTTTGGCACCTCGATCGACCGTAACAATAGTAAGAATGTGGATGCGCGCTGCTTCTTCCAGAGGATCAAGAAGGTCATTAAAGCTGTGAACAAATCTGAGTACCTGCAGGGAGCCTTCGAGGAAGCCATGCTTAAACTCTTGGAGACATACCTTAAACTATTTAACTCGCCGTAGCACCGATGGTCATCCACAACGCTTGTACTGGAGCAAATTCTAATAGCCTGGGAACCTCTCTTGCAGGCGTACCACAAACTCAATCGACCAGTTCCACTGGTCGACATGGACCACACACTGTGCATCGAGTTTTATTCACTGATTGAGCCGGTTCGGGCCGTTTAGATCAAGGCACAGGCTATGCAAACATTTGTCATTGTCGATGTGTATGTCATGTTATACTCTTTGTACACAATTGTCTTCGATGTAAGCAAGCCGCTCGAGTTGATAATACCGGTACGTCGTCAACTCGGCTCTGAAGACCCCTATCCAATGTCGCGATCACATGACGTACTGCAATCGGCCACTCGTGAAGCACGGAAGTTTCTTGGCAAGGCAATGTCTGAACGCTACTTCAAACGGTACCATCCGATATTGGCGCTTCATCAGCCCAAGAAGATCTATGGCAACAACCTTGGGCGGCCCATGCTATAGAAGAACGTCTTGGAAGAAACTGATTTCAAGTTCTCGTACTTAATCGACGCACAGAGTATGCTGTACCCGCCAATGACGTCTAGAAAGATCCTAGTGAAGTTGATCAATGC
>Ga0209208_10000428_pt1 | contig 54065 bp, 41 predicted proteins | sample S1TSphfallax_3_FD_187694 | JGI IMG/M metagenome (GOLD analysis project Ga0209208, IMG submission 187694) | Host-associated microbial communities from peat moss isolated from Minnesota, USA - S1T2_Fd - Sphagnum fallax MG (SPAdes) (version 2) | ecosystem: Host-associated > Plants > Peat moss >... | reverse complement strand
CCATCTTTTGTTAAAGTTGTTCGACAAGCTCTGCATTGAGAAATATCGGAAGACGTACGTGCTCATTCTCTTTACGAAGACCCGATGGGGTACTGTCTACTACGCCGCTCAGCATGCCAGCACTATCAAATCGGCATGTGTATTGTTGCCAGGCGAAATTCTTAACGCCGATTATGACATTGATATATCCGACGAACTGAAAGCTTTGGTTACAGATCAGTCTTATTGGAAGGGCGTGTCTGCGATGGAGGCACTATTTAAGACGATCTACTCATGTTTAACATATTTGGAAGGAGACGAAGCGACATTTTCTGCTGTGTATGCATGTTTCGTGGCGATCAAGTTCCACATTAAGACGCTGAATTTCGCTATCAAGGACGCATTGGATTTGACTGTAAATGATATCGAACAGATTGTGACGATGATTCACCACCGCTTCTCGACAATTTACACGGAGGCCCATGCTCTGGCATTTGCTACTGATCCATTATTCACCCCCATGCGCACTAGGATCGTGGCGAAGTTTAGCCAAGAGTTCTTGCAATTGGGGAAGTCTTCAATCAACCAGCAGTTGAAGGCCGTAATCAACCGTCTTGCGAATGGCAACGACGACCTCCGGCGAAAATTCTTTAGCGAGTTCGCCACGTTTATTGTGCGCCCGATGGACAAAGATGATGATTTCAGTGACATCACCTTCAAGTCGTCTGAATTGTGGACCTTATCTGACGATCATTACTACGGTGCCATCAACGGTCGCCTATCTGCATTGCACAAGAATCCGACAGGGGCAAGCGGGGGTGAGCGCAATCACAAGGCGGCCAAACGCGTTCATAGTCGCTCACGAGTTCGGTTGGGCAAGCACAAGATCGAGACTGGGATCGCCATTTTGTTCAATTCGGAATAGCTCAATCGTCAAATCACTTCAACAAGGGATACAAAGTTCTGCAAGTGGCTGCACCAGTTTTGCCCTGATAGCGGATATGAATCTGAACATGAAATGGACCCTGTCGACGAGGATGAGGATGCTGTTGGTGGTAGCGTTGATGAATTTGATCGTGTTAACATATCCGAGGGCGTAGACAGCATGCATGATGAGGATATCTTCGAGGCCGAGGAGGTGATGGATGAGGCGTCGAGGGTAACATCTACGAATGAGGTGGACGGTGGACCTCTGAGTGTTGTATAATACATTATACGATATTATACGATATTATACAGCGCAGTCCGCGAAGAATCCAATTACACAGATCCATAGCCCGTTTTCATCTTGGTAACCCATTCTGTAAGAAGTAGGTTTCATATATAGGCAGGTAAGTTACATAATAGGGGACTACTAGGTAAGTAGATAGTTTAGACATAGTAGGTAGGGGCTGTTCTTACTACCTACCTAATTGTAGGTAGTAAGTAAAGCACTAAGCTAACCACCATGGTTAGCTAGGGAACTGGAACCCAACAGAAAATTGTTTCCTGATCACATCTCATCCATCCTTGATGGTGCACTGGTGGGTGCTGGTTCACTGTGGCCCCCTTCAAGGGCCCATGAAACCTTTAGCCATAATGACTCATCACCTCCACTAGTACACTTGCACCCTCACGAGTGAGACCTTTCACACTCTATGTACACTCATCCTCTCAACCCTTGCAATTAGCTAGGGTGAAAAATGTTGAGGAATGTTGAGGAACACATTTAGGAATGGAAATTCCTTTCAACCAATGAGGGGAAGCTGCATGCACCTAATAGACTCAATTCTTTTTTCCTCAAGGAGGGAGGGGGGGAGGGGGAGGGAGGGTGAGATGAGGAATTTTTTGTTTGTTTGTTTTTGGGAGAGGGGAACCAATGAGTTTGTAGGCACCTAATGTCATTTCATTGAAGCAAAAGGTGATGACACTTTTTGGTTTTTTCTTCTGTTTTGGTGATGCATGTGGCGAACTATACATTCGCTTGTCGTGTGGTTAATGTGCATGGTGTTGGCTGTCCTAACTTTTGCATGTCCTCTCTTCAAAAATTTCTGAACTTAGGAAACACCCCCAACTAATGAATAGGAAAGCAGAACATTAGAATATTCACCCTAAGAAATGTGCTGAATTTGAACTTAGAGACCTTGATTTAGTATAAGATTGTCATATTTTATTTTTTAAGAAACTACAAAAAACTTTGCAAAATTGTTACCATAGAACCAAGTATAAGGGTTTAGGGTTTACTCAAGACCTCACTCAAGAAGGTGGAGGATAGAGGTATACCTGGAAGTTGACCCTGGTCCCTCATATGAGCTTTACAGAAAGGTGAAAAGTTAAAGAGACAGAAGGGTGCAGAACTTTTTCTCCTCACTGAAGCATTGACAGAAGTTGTTATGGACCCCGCCCCTTCCTCCATTGGAGTGCTTGTCTTTATAACTGAGTCATAACAGGCTTCCAATGGACAGTGAAATGGTGGAAGTGGGTTCACTCTGGCCTGTGTAATGGGTCTCTTTTTCTCTTTTGTTTGATGACAGCAAGTCAGCTGAAGACAAAGGATCAGGTCTTCAGTGAGTGAGTACCTGGATATCTCTTGTAGCTAGCAACAATATAGCAGAGTCCACGGAACCCAACTGGACAAAGTGCATACTCCATACTCCCTGATCTCACAGCAAAAAGCTCCCTGTAGGGCCTCCCACAATGTAAGTTACAGGTGGTCACTCTCTTCTTTTCCTTCTGCTATCACTGTAGCAAGAGTGGTGATCATCTTATAAAAGATTTAAGAGTAATGATGACAAGTTTTGAGCAAAATTGTAAAAACAGTAGAAAACCTGGCATAACATCAGGGTCAACTGGAAACACATCCAGATTTGGCCAAATCCTTTCAGAAAGCATGGTTTGGGTGATCTATTTATGAAGCAAGGTAGTTTGTTTTGTTTTGTTTTGTTTTGTGCTGAGATCTCCCAAACCAGTATGTTTCATGCTGTGCTCTTGATACCTTCAGAAAGCTTTCTATGAGTATGGGTGCACCAACGTGGTTGGAGACTGTTTAGAGCTATTGTGTGGAGGCTATTGATTATTGAATCATTTTCTCAATGAAAATTAAATAAAATCAAAATTTAAAACTGTATTGAAATTTGGGGGCATTCTTGGTGCTGATGGAAAGCCTTGTAGAGTCAGATTTAATAGAGTTTATTTCACAATTTTCAGAACAGGTTTAAAAAATATTGATTTTTGAGTGGATTTTGTTGCTGGAAATTTAAACAAATTGCAAAAATCGAGTTTGGAAGGAAAGATCAATTGATCCCTCAATGTGTTCACACTTGAGCCAAGGGCACAGGCTACACTAGTCACTATTAAATGTGCTGGTCACAATAGCCACAGGAGCAGCTCTCCCTGTACCAATAGACAGGGCACCCATGGGAAATGGTGGCCTGGCTATGGGGAAATGGACAGCAGCTGCCATGACTATTGTGACCTGTTCATTTTGAGTTGTCATCAAAATTTGGGGAAGAATTTGCAACAGAATAGACTTATCTGTAAAGTCTCACGATTAGGGGGCAAGAACGGCCAGTTTCAGTATAATAGGGCATCATCAAACCCATAACTGGGAATGGGAATTTTACAAAGGGCAATAATTGGGACCTAAACTACTTTCTCCACCCATTTTAATGGTAAGCTGATTTTCATCCTGGTCTTTCCTTTTTCCTGAGCGTCTCGACTACTGCTACATATATTTTCAATGCTCCTACATGCACAGGTACTATAATTACTCTCAGATCTGGTGCGTTAAATGCTGAGTTTCAGCATTTCATACTGAGAGTTAATAAAATTTCATTACTTTGTGGATACCATTCAAAGAGGGGATCGGGGGTGAAAGCAGACCCAAAGAGAAGGTGAAGACAGGGTGACTTTAGGGATAACTCATATTATTATTTTTGAGGTCTAAATTTTGCACCAGTTCTCCAGGAAAAAAAATCCCCTGTACTACAGCTGGGTGCAGATCAGCACTGCAGGTGCACCTCAACAAAGCTCTATCCTCATCAGTTTTGTCTCCGAAAATTTTGCTCAGATAATCGTACACAGTCATGTCCCCTGCAACACGGTTCTCCAAAGCCCCAAAACAAGGGGACAAAAGAAATCAAATTTGCCTGCAGACTGCTTGCTGGAATCTGTAATATTCAATGCTAGATCTGGGAGTCACGATTCGTTCATGTGGTTTGAAGCTCCCTCCAATATTAGAGAGCCAAAAGCTGTGTCCTCATCCTGATCCCTCTTCCACAAGCAACTCTTGCAGGTTGCAGGCTTGATTTTGAAATGCTCCAGTATTTTCTCGATCACGAGTCAGAGGGATGGCAGGCAGGTCCAGTACTGCAATCTCCGGAGATAGCACAGCATCCTCGTAACAATGCGACGGGTAGTAGAAATTTCAGTTTATTATTATTCTTCAAGCTACGTAACTGTTGCTCTTATACTTGATCCCGATAATCCCTGTGTTTCAGCCCTTCTTTTTGCAGGCTATATATGTAGCCAAAAAGCTATATTAAAAAATCAAAAGTGCTAAAATCATGTGGTTTTTGAGATTTTTCAGTAGCCAGAATTTGATCAATTTAAAGAAAAATTGTCAGATTTCTATACATGGTTCAAGTAGGTAGCCAAAAATATAGAAAGACGTTTTCTTTTTTAAGAAAATTCATATTTAACTTTTAGCCAAATTCGGTGAAATCTTCATGTAGATCATTTGCCACTTTGGCTACAACACAATTCACCAAAAGAAAAGGAAAAAAACTTCTCTGTTTTATGAGTACCATTCATAATTTACTCTATTCTTACTTTCTCATTACCAAATCTCTTTGGCATAAAAATGGACATTGAGATTTGGGAATCAGCACATTTATATCACCCAGTCCTAATCCAAACTCTTGTAAGTAGCTCCAAAATTATGTTAAATGTTGCTTGTAGCATCATATACTTTGTGGCTCTCACCAAGGAGGGGGTTTTGTTAAATTTTTATGGAAAACCTCCTGTTCTGGTTCTAGAAAATAAAATTAGACCTTTTTCAGTTCTGGTTCCACACATAAATGGAACCAAGAATTCAGTTCCAGGTCCAGTTCTTCAAAAGAAAATTCGCATTCGGTTCTGGTTTCATTTTTGAAAATCAGATCTGGTTTTGGTCTGGTTCTCAGTACCCCAGATTGAAACTGATGGTTACCCTCTGATTAACCCCCAATTATAGTATTTTTTTCAATATTTTTTCCCTCTAAAATCTTGGTTCTGGTTCTATTTCCACACGTAAATGGAATCCAGAATCTGGTTCTTCAAAAAATATAAATTCTAGTTTTGGTTCTAGTATCTGCTCTAGAAATGAAACCTTATTCCCATTCAATTTTGACTGATCAAAACTAGAACCAATCACTCTAACCCTCCAAACTGGGTAAGTGCCCAACATTGTTTCTCAACACTTACACACAACCAATATTTCCTGAATTTAAAAGGAAACCTTTAGTGATTTTTCCTACTAGAAGAAATTAGAAAACATGCCCAGTAGTTAGAATACAAAAATGTGTGCGGACAAGTTAGTTCCAACTTGCATCTGAGGCAGTTCTAGCCATGTTGAGTCTACACTAGGCTTTTGTTGCATTATTGCCAATCATCATGCTATAGTAAAAAGCTGACTTTTATTGTGTACTACCAATCATGAGGGCCAACTACCAATCATTAGTTCAAAGTTCAAGAAAGGAATGGATGGCTGAAAAGTTGTAACTATTGCATTAGCATAAAAATATCTTCTTGTTGTAAAGTACAAAGTCTTGTTTTGTTGTTGTTCAAGCAGAAAGTGGATGTATATTTTATTGTTGTTGTTCAAGCAGAAAGTGGATGTATATTTTATTGTTGTTGTTCAAGCAGAAAGTGGATGTATATTTTATTGTTGTTATTCAAGCAGAAAGTGGATGTATATTTTATTGTTGTTGTTCAAGCAGAAAGTGGATATATATTTTAAATGACATTATTTTAAAAATTAATTTATAAAAAATATTAAATAGACACTTGATTATTATTTTTATTAAAAAATTATAACTATGCATGAAAAAAAGTCATGTATAAGCACATTTTATAAATTAGTGTAGTTAAAAAATAAAATTATAAGTTTTATTTTGAATTTAATAGCTAAATTGGCTAGTAAAATGATTTAACATGCTAACATAAAAATAAAAAATAAAGTTTACCTCCATTATGTATCAATGAGTTGATGAATCTGAATTCTTCATAAATAGGAAGTGTAAAAGCAAAAAAATTAAAACTTGAATTTGTAAGGTGTAATTTTGTGTGTTTTTTAACTAATATGGTGGAAGACATCCACCTTGAACAATATTGCTCATAGTTCATTTATGCAAAACACCTTGTCTTAACTTCATTAATATGTGTGCTTTTGAAAGTCTTATTATTTATGCTTTGAAAATTAACTCCCACTTTCATCTTGAACAACAATATAATAAATAAAAAAACCTTTTTACAATGTAAAACTATTAAATATGTTTTAAAATTAATACCTTCTATATGAAAATTAGCCCACCTTCACCTTGAACAATAACAAAACATAAATTTTTACAACTTTTATGAAATGTGCTTATAAGCTAGACTAATTGCTTGCAAAATCAATCCACAATTAAAATAACAAAACATAATCTTTTAGGACTTTCACTAAGTTTGCTTACAAACTAATATAATGGTTTTAAACATTGATCCACATTTAGAATAACAAAACACAATATTTTAAATCAGTTATGAAGTGTGCTTATAATTAGCAAAATGGTTTTCATGACCAACCCACCTTCACCATGAACAATAACATAACAAACAAAAGAAAACTATCTAAGACTTTTGGTGGTGTGTTTACAAACTAGTGTGATGGTCTTAGAAAGACTAACCCACCTTCACCTCTAAAGATAACATAACAACCAAGAAATAACATTCTAAGAAATCTTCTAGAGGTGTGCTTAAAGACTAGTAGGTCTTAAAAGACTAACTCACGTTCAAATTGAATAATAACATAACAACCAAAACACAACATTCTAAGAAGCCTTCTAGAGGTGTGCTTAAAGACTAGTAGATCTCAAAAGATTAACTCACCTTCAAATTGAACAATAACATAACAACCAAAACACAACATTCTAAGAAGTCTTCTAGAGGTGTGCTTAAAGACTAATAAATCTTAAATCGCTAACTCACCTTCACTTTGAACAATAACATAATAAAAAAAGGATAACCATTTAGGACTTTTATATTTAATGTGCTTAAAGATTAGCTAATATGGTTTAAAGAATAACCCATCTTCACCTTGAACAGTAACATAACAAATAAGTGACTCATCGCACGATGGATTTGCTCTCTTTGACAAGTTCAAGCAAAACCATGAGAGATAAACATAGATAGGTAATTTAGAAAAAATGAATTTGATGAAAGATCTGCAGCCTCCAGAGTATGACCAGGTCTCCAGTTGCTGTCAAGCACACATTGATCCAAGTAATTCAAACCAAAATCTTACCCCACAATCAAGGACACTGATCAATTCCAACTGATGCAAAGTCCCTCTGAACTGAGCCAACAAAAGACAATGTCAATCTAGAGAGCTTCCAAATTCCAATATATGAATCAACAGCTTAATATTGTAAGCATAACACAATGATAACTTTTTTCCATAAAATTGAATAATTCATTAACCCATTTAGAGGGGCATTGAAGATCTAGAGTGCAACAAATTGGTCAAGAGAGACAATGCTGTGAGTGTGTAAACTGCAGCTGTTGCGAAGCTCATATATAATGTCTCGCTACTCATTCTTCTCATGAGGAAGAAATGATCATCTCGTTGAACAATATCAGTGTCACCAATGCCTGTAACAACTAGCAGAATCTTCATCAATTGAAAATCGTTGCTTTTTCAGATATATAAGAAGCAACCAAATGCTCTAGAGCTGCAAAGACATGGAATATACATAAAAAGTGAGTATGTAGCGCTGGATTATAACTCAGCAGGTTGAATTCAGACTGCAACTCATTCATGTGAAACTCCAGCTGATAAGGCCTAATTCATTGAGCATGATCAACTGTGCAGACAACAAATCCAACTGGCCCTTATAACAGAGTAAGTAAAATTTGTAAGCTTATATGCGCACCAACTTCTGCTACATCATATTATTATCCTGGAGTTCTTCATTGACAACCTCTAGACGCCTGAGAATCTCTTCTATATATTGATGGTATGATGTAACTACTGATCCTGCTACTAATATTGACTCTGTCCATTCCTGCATTGAGCATTTCTGGACATATATGAACTTCCAACCCCTCCAAAAGAAGACACATGACCTCAAATCAAAATCCAGGAGTTGCTGCTAGCTAGTTGCACACAGGAGCTTATATCTCTATTAAAGCTGGCTAGCTACAAACAGCTTGTTGCAGGACCTGCCCTCTATTAATACTGCAAATATATTACCCATGATCTAGCACTAGAACTACACCAGAAACGAGATGCAGCCTGTCTAGACTAAATATACCAGGTGTGGGTTCGCACGCGGACATGCATGCAGCTAGCAGGGAGTCAGGCACAAGCATTATTATATAAATTTGGAGCTAGCTACTTACTAGTACTGGAGTATATTAATTTGTGCATTTCAGACAGATCTTTTTAAAGTATTGACCAGTCTGCTGTAATCGGAGCTCTGCAATCGGAGTTATCTAAAACTACAAATTATTGACGAGTCCCAGATGCAGCTGTCAGAGATGATCAGCTCTGTAATATTCCAGCTTGCTGCAGCACTTCACATACAGCTACAGTACTCATCCATAATAGGTGCTCCAATTCATAATTGAGGCATTAGCCCAGATCAAAAATGGTGAGAAAGGCCGGGCCCAGCAGCTAGCTGGGGAGGTAGAAGAAGAGTCGACAGGTTGCAGGTCATGTATCCTTTCACGAGTTCTGCCATAGTGGGTGTTACCTGATTTGAGGACTTTAAGACTGGAGTCTGAGGGACCTACCTACCTACCCTGCGACCAGTCGCCACCGACCACAGTTCAGGAAAGTGAAACCAATCAGTTGCACGGGGCCCACTAGGTACTATACTATACTACTCCTTCTGGTGTCTTTGTTTTAGAACAATATCCCTAACCGGGAATTGCAGTGATAAGAGCAGATTCTCCACCAGATCTCAGTATGGGTAAACCCTGCAAATACATTTCTCACACCCAATTTAGGTACTAATTCATCCAATCCCACCCATAAAACGAACACTGGGACCGCAAATAGCTGGGAGACTACTAATAGCAACCCAATTGGACTAATCAAACTATCTACCCAATCAGAAACAGGGAGTAACCAATAAACTCGATTTGACTCTGTTTATTAGACTTTTCCAGGGCTCCCCCAGGGCTCTGAAAGCAGCTATCTTTCAGGGTCGCAGCAGTCATCCACTGGGTTCACTGCTGAATCTCATTCAAGATTATTTTCTCTTTTTCTAACACATTTTTCATGGCAAATACACAGTGTACCCTATAGTCACTTTTGTCATTAAATAATCCTTACCATAGTGAAACGAATTTTTGTGAAAAATATGAAGCTGAGGTGTGGAAAATCATTTATAATTATGGCAGGGTACAATCTGGATAATTTCACTCCTCCTTTAACAATATCATAGTACATCATGAGAATAATGATATTTCCACATTTTGATAACATATATGTTTTGAAAAAAATTATTTATTGGGCTTGTCAATGTGGAAGCTGACCCTAGGCTATGGTATGCTTTCAAGTTTTTTTTTTCTCAAAACAGTGGCCAAAATCGTAAATATTTTCATGTGCACCACAACTGGCGTTTTTTAAAGTGGCAAAATGTCACCAGATTTTGACCTCGAAGGGACAGCTCCTACCTTTAAGCCCGAAACAAAATAAAATTAGGGCAAATTCCCAGAAAGTCTAGACCAAATGATGAATGGTTCACCAATTGTCTATTGCTAAACCTTAAACCCATCACCACACATGGCAAGCTTTTAGGGTTAGTGAAAGCCAGATTGCGACAAGTTGACGCCCTAACTCGTTGATGCCCTAACTCACTGATGCCCTAATTCTCTCTTTAGTCCTTCATCATAATCTCCTTCATAGCCTTAGTAATTGTTGGTGACTATTCTCACCCACAAAAGAGAACTTCTCACCATTATTGCTTACACGTGTCACAAAGTTAGGTAGGATTGCTAGTGATTTGAGAATGTAGATCCATATGTTGGAGTTAAAGGTATGACCTTCATTCATTGTGCAAGGGTGGACTGGGGTGAACATTGAAGTTGTGAATGTTGGGTGAAAGACTAGATTAAAAATTCATGGACATTGCAAGTTGCAACTTAAGATGGTGGCAGCTTGCTGCAAATAGGATTAAACAATGATCATTAAAGATTTAGAGTCCTTTATATATAATCTAGAATCTAGATTTGATCCTTTACCTTAAACCTTTGTTTATCTTTGTGCTTGTTTTACATTACCATTGTATTCAAGTTTGATTTTGGAATTTGCAACCTTCAACGTTGGTTAGAACTTGGAACTTCAAGGCCAAGGCTTGTGCAATGTGAGGTTGTGTGCATTGTGTAGTTGCATTACATAGTGTGCAGTGCGCATTGGTGTTTAATGAATCTTTTTGCAAACGATAGTTGATGGAAGCCGAAGCCCATTAGTTGATAAGGTACTATTTAAAATTCAACTTTCTTCCTTTCCATTTTGCCCTTTCTGTCATTGTCAATTGATGTCCATCATCTTCAAGGTTCACATTGTAATCATCATGGTCCATTGCATAGTGCACATTATTGTGACTTTACCTTGCTTTCATCAAAGTTAAAGGAGAATTATGTTCATTTTACCTCAAGTTGCTTAGTTGCAACTTAGTTGGAGTATTTGTCACATGGGATTAGGGTTTGTATCTTGTCATGTTTTCCAAGTTGTTCATAACCAACGTTGTTCAATGTTTAGTGCAACAATCATCATTGTTAAATGTAAGCAGTCGTTCAATGAAAGTTTAGTGTAAGCTTAGTGTAGGTTGCCATCATTGCTCAATGCAGGTTCAGTGCAAGTAGCCATTGTTGTTCAATGTAAATGCAATGTAGGCAACCATTATTGTTTACTGTTTAGTGTAGGTAATCATTGCTGCTTAATGCTTACTACTTAATGTAGGCAGCCATCATTGTTCATCTTTAGGTCATTTAAGTTTAAGGTTGGTCAATCATTAGGTTCATCACCAATCATTTTACAAGTCACTACCTAGCCATCATTAGTTTTGTTGTAGCAATTTGCTTTCACAACCTAGCAAACTACCATTGTTGTTAAAAATGGCACCTTTGAATCCACCCCCAAACTTCACATTCCATTGTTTTTTTTTCAAGAAAGGTATCCCTTCACTTTTGATGTAACATCATTTAACCAAGAAACCCCAAACCCCTTATATCATTCTGCTCCTCCTTTTGAGGCAAACCTATGGATTATTATTGAAGAAAAATACAGAAATGAAAGAGTGTTAAACTTCCATGGGTTGAGTCAGTTATAGGTGAAGATGGGAAGGTCCATCAAGTTAAATGTAAAGTTTGTTCCAAAATAGAAGGGAACAATAAATTGTTGGCCCCTAAGTTGGTCAACTTTTGGAAACACAATGGCAGGAGGAAAGCTCTAGTTGTAATCCTAAGAGTCTATAAAGTTGGAAAATTTATATGAAAAAAAATTCAGTCCATGCCAAAAATGAACATCTATATGCAAATGTTAAAAAAGACATAATAGCCAATCAAGTCTTTTGTGGTGTTATTGCAAAAAGGGAAAAAAAATTGGTCTAGTTTTGTTGTTTGTTTTCACATTATAGATGTAGTTGGGTTAAGTGTTGTTATTTTCATTGTATGAAGATAAAATGAAAACTTAAAATCAATGAAAAATGGTATATTGATGTTAACCAAGGTCTTTTAAATATTTTTATCAAATTATTGGTGTACAATTACATAAAAAAAACATATGAATCAATTGCATATTCATGGTTTATATAACTTGTCTAATTTTTTTTGTTAAGGTGCAAATCAATTATATGTGATCTTTAGAATAATTCAAAATGAATGAAATTTTATGTGTGAATACTTTTGATATTATATGTATTTCTAGTTTTGGCACAATGTGTGTACATTGTACCATGGGAATACCTTAATTACCTTTGGAGATGATGGGGTCAATGTGTGTTTTGGGTGTTAGAACTAGGGTCACAATCCAGTTGAAAAACTAAAATGTTCCATTCATGATTAGAATACATTGCATGAGCCATCGCACAAATTTGGCAGTGCAAACTTTTTTGAAATTGACCATTGTGAGGAAAATTGAAGATGTGTTACAAAGCCTATATGCTTACTTCTCCCACAATCCAAAAAGAATTCAAGAATTTGCCGAATTGGTCGACATGTGGAAACTAAGGGATAACGCATTTCAGGGACATTAAAACTCAGTGGATTTCTATGTTACTCCTAACAAAGAAAGTGTTAGGTGAATATAGAGCTTTGGTATTGAAGATGCATCAAGATTTTGCCATCATTTCATAAGTTGCCCATAACCTTCAACTTTTGTGTGACTTGGAAGCAATGTTGGGGCTATCTTGTTTGATGCCAATGCTTGAAGGGTTGAATGAATTGATTAAGTTTTCCCAATCTCGACAATGTCTAGTTTGTGACTTTGTCTTTGCCGTGAAGTTGTGCCAAGCAAATTTATAATCTTAGTACAATGATCTCCAACATGCTTACATGACTGATGTGTTCATTGGATATTGAAAATTCTTGAGTGGGACATTAGATGTGGTGGTGCATGAATGGGCACTTAATTTGAACATAGGTATGGAAAACTTAAGTTTTCATGTTGTTGGGATTTCCATTATGATGCATTGTTGTTGTCCTTAGACATTGCTATATGTTTTTATGACTCTTGTTCTTTTTTAGCAAATTATGAATGATGTTCAAAAGTAGTGTTCTAGGAAACAACAATGAAAGTTAATGAATAACTTGAGAAAAGATTTATTGCATAAGATGTCATGGATGTTTTAAGGGTGGTTTATCCATAGTGTTGGTTGAAATCCTCATATGATGAAACCTTCCTTGTCCATTTGGCTTTGTTGAAAAGGTTTTACTATCAGCTTAAGATGCGTGGAACAACATAAACATCGATCTTGGCAATTATTGATGTGGACATTTTGAACTTGCAATGTTCTTTATTCAAATCACAATGCTATCTAATGCACAATAGGTTATGGACCAGCCCATGGATTTGAAGCCTTTGTCAAGGCTTTGCAAAAGGTTGTCCTCCAATGCATTGTTACGTGCATGTCTCAATGAGTTTATGAAGGTGGCAAAATTAGCAATGGTTTAGATTATGGGATCTGTGGAAGACGAAAGGATTTTCTTTGTTCATTGACCTTCATGAAGACAAGATTGCAGAACAAGCTTTGTGAACATTTGATTTGGTGGTTTGTATGTATGTGCAACCTTTTTACACAGTTGATATTTTTCCTTATAATGATGTCATCACAACATGGACAAAGGAAAAAACACGAAGGGATCTTTTGGTTTGAAACATACCTTGGATCATGGATGGTCATTATTCACCATACACTAGCACATTAGTTCAATGGTTCAAACTTTAGTGGTTCGATGGTGTTATGTAGATGTTTGATGCATGGTTTTTTCTTGAAAGCATCATGGCTACCTTATGATTTATGTCACTATGAAAAATTGTGTTTGTAAAGATCACATTACCTTGCAACTAAAGTTCAAAACCACTCAAGTATAATTGTGTTGCAATTACATCCTTCAAAGTGCAACTCCTATGCAACTACACTTTATAAATACATTGATTTCATAAATAAATTTCCACATCAAAAATTAAGCTAGTTGTTTGATAATTGCACCGTAGTTTTAAATGTGTTTCATACATGGTAATTTATATGCACCATATTTACACATGTAATCAACTATGTTTAACTTTTTAAGGAGTTGCATTATAATTGTAATGTGCAATTAAGTTGAGATTGTTAAAAATGAGCTACACATTGAGCAACTTTTTTGCAACTAGCATACAACTTTCATACGTGCGATTATGCCATGTGTCCACACTCCCATTGCCCATGAGGTACAAGCTTTGTAACTAGTTTTCAATTATGAAGTTGTTAAGGGGTTTGGATGATCACATGATTTTGGATGAACAAGCATTTAGGATAGGGAATGATCATGGAACTTTTTTGGTTTGAATTTTGAATTTTATTGGTTTTGAATCATGATGAAGAGACTTGGGATTGCCCAAGGGGAGAAGTTTTGGAAAATAGAAACATTTTTAAACACAGTTTTGGGGAAGAGTGGGAGTAGTCGGAACTTTGTAATAGAAAACCATAGATTTCAATTGTTGTTTTGATTTTTTAAAACAAAACATGGGATTCTGTTGTAATTGATTCATGTTTTCAATAATACAAAGAAGCACAAACTTTTGCAATGAATTTTATGTTTATATCATTTTGTGAATTTTCTATAGTTTCATAATATGATGAAATTAATTGTAATATTGTTTTTGGAATTTTTTATAATGTATTCTGAAGTGTAGATTTTGGTTATATGAAATAACCATGAATATGGTGTTTTAATGAATGGTAGTGTTAAGTGTGTTGAGAATCAAGGCATAATTATTGAATGTATGCATGTGAAGTGCAAATATGTTATGATAGTAGTGTGGAATAATTCTACAAGAATTAAATTCACTTCTACCATTTGACGACCATCTTGTGGGGAATTTTTTTCTATTTTATTTTTTTACAATAATGAAGAGGTTTTTTACAATTTTTGTTCTTATAATGTAGATGAGAATGTTTAGATGAACCTGTTGTTTTTTCAATTCAAAATTTAAAAGGGTATGTTAGAAAGTATCAAAGGTCTAAGTAGTTCATGCCGTAAGGATTACAAAATGATCTAGACTTTGAAGACAAAGAATTGTGAAACTAAATGAATCAAATGGTGACCCAAAATTTATAGTGACAATTGGACTTGGAAGCAAATTGGTAAGTTATTGAGAAACAAATAGAAGACAATCTTGAAAATGGAAAAGAGTATGCATGGCTTAAAGAAACCCCATATTGGAATCTGATGTTGGATAGACGAGTTTTGAGAATAGAAGAAAAACTTGTAGGGCACATGTTGTTTTTACCATAAGGGGTGGTACGACATGAAGTATGGATTGAAGGTTTTCAAAGAAGGCACATTTATAGATGATGATTTCCACAGAAAGAGATGTAGTCAACATTCACCCAAATGATTGGGTGCAATATATTTCTCAACTGCAATCTATGGTTCAAAGTCGAAGAGATCAAGATGGAGCAAGGACTTCTATAGTACATGATCAACTATAGGAAATCTCAAGTCCAAAGTCAACAACTAGTCGAGGAAGGGATGTTATAAGAGGTATACAACCCAAATTTGTGTATCACTCTACATCTTTAAATTACTATGAATTAGTGGAAGACTGGGAGGTGAAAGAAAACACCAATATCAATTTGTTGAGGAGAACGAAGAAAATTACCTACGATCATATAAATATGTAAAAGCACATGTGAATGTGTTGGATGAAGTACCATAGTCATACTCACATCAAGGGAATGTAAAGTTGGATCAAACAAGGTACACAGTTGAAAAAAAGGATCATGAATCTATGAATTCAAAGATGGTTAAATTACTTTCAAGGGTTTGTGCATTATGTGAAGAAGAAGGACATACAATCATGGATTGTCCTTTTGTGTTTTGTCACTTCAAAACAAGTATTGTTAAACATGTGGAATTATAGAATGTGGAAGGAACATTAGTGGATCAACCACAAGAACGTGAACCAAAACTTCTTATAGTTCAGAACAAATTGAGAAGCATGGAGTTGGGAAGCCAGTTGGGACCACAGAATTGACAAATTCATCCATCTATTTAGACCAAGAGCAGAGAACCAAAGGTGTATTCACATCCACATTCTACACCATAGAGGATACCAATGAATAACTATAGAATGGAACATCATCACCTTTGAATCAACATAGCGTCATTAATCGTGTTAGAAGCGACAATTGTTAAAACCTGGAGACAACCTACTAGAGTAGTAGTTACTCAATCATTTGATGCAAATATAACAACCATAGGAGTTGAAATGGTTGTTACACCCACCATGGATGTTGTTAGAAGGGGAATATTAATTGGATTTACAACAAAATTGGGTAGTGGATTGGGTGGAGTTTTGGCAAGATGGAAACTGAATGGGAGTTCGGCATTACCAACAACATCTGAGGGACACCTCAGATGGTGTTTACTAATTTGATAATGACTATTCATGTGAATAGGACTACAAATTGACCATTGATGAACTTAATGGCTACTGGAAGGTACAGAAGTGCAAATGCAATGAATCCAAGAGGAGGATATCGAGAACCATCTACTATAATTACACCAATTCCTAATCACAAAGATGGCCATTATGTTAGACCAAACATGGTAGCTCTTAAGTATCCTAATTTTTTTTTAAATGTTGATCCAAATGCACATGTTAGAGTATTCAATTCTGCAATTAAAAAAAATGCAAAGACTTTTGAAAAGTATATCATCAATGTGACTAACTATACATTAAGAGATATAACATTAGACTAGTGTCATAATTACATGTTAGAATTCCTTGATTGTATTTTTTTGGAACTCACACAAGCATTTTGCAAACGTCATCAGAAGACTCAAAATGATGAACAAATATACATGGAGCTAAAAAATGTGAAGCAAGAGGAGATTGAAAGGGTGGAGGTTTACTATGAAAGGATTTAGAAGCTAGCTCATGGTTTACAAGTACTAACCACAGACAATTTTCTAACTATTGTGTTTAGAGCGGGTTTGCAATCATACTTCAAAATTGTGACTATAGGGATGAAATGATCAACACTATAATAGCATAAGGAGGTGGCAATGTTGTGTGAAGAAAGCATGACTACTACAGAAGCAAGGAGTGCACTTTCATTACCATAGAGTACCAAATAGGCAGCACTAGCAAAAACACAAAGTAATACAGGGAAGACTAACAAACATTGTACAAACTATGGGATGTGACATAAAATGATAAAATGTCCAAAGTTTGTTGAGATGCATGAAATGTTTCTTGGGAAATTTGTGATAGTAGCAAAGGTTCAACTTGTTGCTAAAACACAAATAGTCACTACAAATGTGAATATGGTGGATGTTAATGTTACCACAAGAAATAAAGTCACTGAAGAACAAGTGTTCAATGATAGAAAGCCAGAAAAGTAAAGAATTCTTCCCCCCCTTGTTTTTTCGTATGTAGGTTTTGGAGCTTAGAGTGCAATGTGTCATCTTCGGAAAATAAAATAGGCTTTTCATTTAAAAGTTTTGCTATTTTGTTTTGTTTTGTTTTGTTTTTGCCTTTTTTTTGTTGATATTTCTGACTTTGTTTAGCTTAGTTTTTTTGTTACAACTTTTGATTTTTTGGTTGTAGGATTATTCTTTTTTTGAACTCAACTTTGACATTTTAACTTGCATTTTAATTTTAAATTGCACTTCATTTTTATAGAAGCCCATTGTAAATGTTCTTGTAAATTATAAATGCCTTTGTAAATTTGCTTGTTTATAACCTAGAGGTTTGCATATTATTGTTTGGTTTTTTTTGCCATTCATTTGGCATAATTCATCTTGCAACTGATAATGGAAGAGTCATCCCAAAATGAAAAAAAAAGAATAATAATGATGAAATATATCTATATGATGAACTGTAATGGAATAGGACAGAATGGAAGAAAAGTTTGAAATTCAGCCAAGTTTGTAAACAAAAGAAAATATTAATGGAGATGAAAAGGAATAAGTAATTAAAGAAAATTTCAAAAAATTGCATCTTCAAAGAAGAAAGTGGAGAGATGATAATAGAAATGTACTATGTTGGTCATTTTATTATGTAAATGACAATAAACTAGTGGATGTTGATTGTTTTCAATTGATTAGGAGTACATTCATGGTTGGGGTACACAAAAGGAATGTCTTGCTCCAAAATTATTTGCAAGACATTACTTTGAATGACCATTACATTTACAAAATAATTTATTTGGTACTTTTTTTTTTCATTAGATATTCACATACTTCTTGATTAAAATGGTGGTGATTTTTTGTGATTTGGATGATTAAAACATGTCTTTAAATGTCCTAAAAAATGGCTCAATAACCATGTCCCGCTATGAAGTTTTATAAAAAAAGATTCAATAGGACTAACAATATTTGTTCAAATTGCTCCATAATTTGACCACAAATAGAATAAAACATGTTTTATATGATGGCATAAATCTTTAGTATGATAAATCACCAAATTTTGTGGAATTGATGTTAGAATCTTGGATTTTTTCATAAAATATATGCATTAATAAGGATAATCAAATTAATTTTGTTAATTACAAATTTACATTTCAAAGGTTTGGAAAGAAGTATGGGAGATGCGGTTGCAAAAAAAAAGATATTATTTGATGTTTTTAATAAGGTTTTGGCACTCCAAATGAAAGTATGTCATTTTGAAATGTCAAAGTAGTCCTACATTCCTTTCTAGTTTATACTTGAATAGGACATTCAAAATTTGTTCAATTGATTTGAATCATTTATTATAACATTTTTTGGTCGAAAGCTTAAACAAACATATCCCCCTTTCATTGTTTAACATTTCAAAACATTCATTTTACTAAGTCCTTGTTTTAGGATTTAGGACACAAGACAAATGGGTATCATGGTTCTTGTTGTGGTACTCCAACTATGAATGCACCTTAAGATGCATTCTTTGTAATGTTAGTCTAGTTTTAATATCAAATGCCAAAACACAAGCAAGGAAAGGTTCGATATTGTATAATAGTGCAAATGGAATTACTGCATTAAAAAAACATGTTTATGCAACCATTGTATGATTGCAAAAATATTTGAAGAAGTAAACAATATGTTAGAAGAACCTTATGAAAAACAACCTACAAAGAAAAGACCTCATGTAAATGGAAACATTATCTCCAATTTTTTTGCTACCTAAATTTTTTATAAAAATAATGATGTCAAGCATTAACAATTAAAAAAATATTTAGATGTTTTAATTGTTAAAAACCATTTGCTACATATTGTTGAAAGCCAATGGTTAAAAAGGTTTAGTTTGCATTTGTGTCCAAAGGTTATTTTACTTTCTAGAAAATAATCTTCAAGAAATGTTTTACTAGAGTTAATGCAAAAAACTAAACAATTGTATGTCCTACTTGTTTTAGCAAATTGTTATTTTGTACCGAGTTTTAATTTGTGGATGTCAAAAGGGGTTTATGACATTTTTTCCCTTGTTATTAATATTTTGGGGGTTGATTAACTATTAAAACATATTACAATTGGGTTTTTTGAATCATCTCATACCTTTGGGCATGCATTAGCTAAAGACTTAATTGATTTGTTAGGCAAGTATGATTTGAGAAAAAAAGTCATTGCTTATGTTAAAATTGAAGGATCTAATTAAAGTACTATGACTACCACTTTAAAGTTTATTATAAGTTCCAATATTTTAAGAACTTTGGTAGAAAGTTAATAGTGTAGTTGTTTTGGCCATGCATTCTTTAAGGCCTACTAGTATGCTTTAGCTTATGAAAAAGTCTATAAGGGTCCGAAATATGTATATGTCAAAACTGCCCAATTTGACCTACAAAAATGCATAATTTGGCTGAAAAAATTAATGAAGGGCAAAAATAATGGAACAATGTTTGTACAAATTTGAATCTTCTTCAAAGAAAATTGAACATTCTAGTTAAAACAAGGTTATCATCAAAACTTTAATATTTCCTTATTTATTATTATTTTTATTAAAACTTGTTACAATGTAGATATTGATCATTTGTTGTTTTTTTTGCAAGTTTGTTGGCATAATCATTCTTTTTCAAGAGGCTTTGCAGTTCAAAAATGTTATAATTCTTTGTTATAGTAGGCAAAGTTCAGGGAGGATGAAGCTAGAGTTCCACCCATTTTGACATGGCATATTTGTCAAATTGTGGTTGATAATCTCTCCCATGTTGTAATTGCTTGTGTTTTAAACCAATCTAGAAGACATTAATTATTAAGTGATGCTTTTCATTTTGCCATTTCTATGAGCTTGAAGTTGACAGAAGAACCACAAAATGCACCATCTTTTCAAACCCTAATGGAAGAAGATTCTAGTGTGGCATTTGAGTTAATTTGTTTGGCTTTCAACATTAGAAAAAAGGTTTGTGGAATTTTAGATCGCTTCCTTCTTGAAGAAATTTGATGAAAGAAAAACACATAATATGTTAGCTCTAATGTTGGACCCAAGATTTAAAAGTCTTCATTTAATGTCTTCTTTCATTGATCATGATCAAGCAATAACAATTGTTGAGCAACATGATACAATGTCATTATATCCTATGTTCATGAAATGTTATTATCACTTGCATCTATTGATAGAATTTGATATTGGTTTTGTTAATTAAAGAGTGGATGATGACAACAATTTGGATATTTTTCAAATGACAATAGTGAGTACCGAGCTCAGAAAAGAGCTTGTTAAGAGAGAATTGTTGGTCTTTCGACATTATTAGGTGGATATGAAGGAAATCAAGTATCCCTTTTGATGGTGGGAGAAACATGAAACCATGTTTCCCACATTTTGGTTTCTTGTTCGTTAGATTTTAAGGATTGTTAGTTCCTAAATAGAGATTGAAAGGATCTTTTCCTTGGATGGAATCCTCAATAATTTGAAAATATGTTGTGTACAATTAGAAAACTTTAAAAATTTATTTTTTGTGAACAAGAATTGGCTCAATGATTGTAGAGTTGGTTGTAAATCCTCAACTAACCTTTTAGAACTTATTGGGATACATGTAGACCTAGAAAAGGAGTTGGAACAATTTGAAAAAGCTTTTGAAAGAGATGAAATTATGAACTTATAGACTATTGAAAATATATTCAAAGTCTATTATTTTGTCAAAAAAATAATGTAAGAAAAAATTCATAAGAAAATTGAAATTTTTTAAGATCCAGCAGCTTGTGAGAACCAACCAAGAAAACCGACTGTTCTTGAATTGCTAAGAACTGCCAAGCTTGAGAACCAAAATTTTTTTTCCTTGGAAAAAATCTGATACTCAGGATGGTTCTTGTAAGCCCCCTATTTTTTTAAAAAAAACCACAGCAATTCTCACACATGGCCTTCAGAACTTGAAGTGGCAGTTCTTTAGAATTAGTGAGAACTCCCCAACACTAGTGTCAACCTGCCACAAGTAAAGGCTCAGATTGTTAGAGCGAATATTTTGTGATATATGCCCTGGGTTTTGGGGAAAAAATAACCAATTTTTAAAAATAAAATTAGATCTGTTTTTCCCACATTTCCAATTGTAGTTTAGATTGGGGGCTATTTTTCTTACCATTTTTTTAACATTTTGACAGATTCTACAAACCTGTTTCCATGTAATGCTAAATTCCTCTTCAGATGCTCACATAGGATGCAAGATAAAAAAAATTAGAGGGAAAAAAAAATCACTGGTGAGAAGATAATTCTTTTCCATGGATACTAAATTCTTTCCTTTTATACCTTTCTAAAGGTTGGAATTTGAGCCTAGTACAACTCTAGTTATGAGGAACTTGGAACCGTATTCTAAAGATTTTACACAATTACTATTCACCAATGTAACTTGAAAACCCATGAAATGAAATTGAATAACTTCTGGCAAACAAGTGAAATAGTCAGACAAAACATTTCTAATTAAACTAGATTTTGGGTTTATTTGAAGGATTTGGACATTTTTCATGAGATCAAAACCTGTTTGGCTAAATGCCTATGGAAGGCACTAACAATTAGAAATATTCTAATATTTTAGAGGGGTTTGACCCTCTGCAATAATTTGGAGGGAGCAGATTGCAAGAGATTTGGATTTCTTAATAAGAACCTTCGTCCTAAAAGGGTTTCCATTAAAGGGGTTTTTGGGGGGTGTGGTGATATAGACTTTGATGGCCTGGCTTTTAGTTTTATAACTAAAAACCAAGAACCCAAAAACAGGATGCAAAAGTGCTACTCAAGAGCATTTGTTCCTTTTGGGAAAATCACAGCAGACTCTATTGAACAAGCAGTTGTCAATGCCCTAAAGTTAGGCCAACATAAGAAGGCTGTTCTGCAATGATTATTACCAAGAGCCCCATTTTCTTTTAGAAATCATTCATTAGATATATACACCCCTTTAACTGAAATTTCTGTAGCCAAATGTACATGGACACTAGGTACCAACTCTTTACTTTTGTGAAGAACCAATGTTTGGTGATTCTTTACTTTGATGAAGGATCTTGGGTTCCAGTTCTGCAAATTAAATTGGAGTTGTTTCAAATCCCATTTTGGTTTGACATATAAATTGAACCGGAAATCCAGTTGCAGATCCAGGTTTTTCAAAACCACAAATTCCAATTTACATTCTGGAAATCAGTCTTGGTTCAGATCCAGTCATGACTTACTGGGATTGGAATTAGTGGTTAACTGCAGTTAACCCTTGGGTCCAAAGTTATTTTTCAAAATGATGTGTCCTAGTTCTGGTTCAAGTTCCACACATAAATTATGGAACCAAGAATCTCTTTTGGGTCCTGAAAACCAATCCCAAAACTTCAGATCCGGTTCTTACTAATTGAAACTGGTGGGTCTTAACTCTTACCCATCCACATGGGCAAGTACCGGAGCCTAACGCTGGTACTGACCCTCATGGAGGGGGTATTAGTGTCAGCAAAAATGGGTGACAAGGGCTGTTAGGAATAGAAAATCTTCTTGACCAGTCAGGTACAAGCATGACACCATACTTTATCCCATAACCTTTTCTCAAAGTTGATGTCTCCAAACCTTCATGGGTGGGGAGACCAGAAACAATTTTATAATTCTATTTTGGGAGCACAAAGTTGTATTTGGGGGATTTTTTTTTGTGAACGGAATGATCAAGGTGACCATTGCAAAAGAGAAGAACTTTGGGATGCACACCCCCCGCCCCCACCACTTAGAGACCTTGACAATTGTGCATTTCATCACTTTCCGATCACCTCACAAATTTTCACCCATACTAGATAGTAATTACCAAGCACAAATCAACAACCTTCAACCATTATGTGTATTGAAAATTTGGTTGACTATTACAATGTCTACCATGGGTGATTTGTAGCTCGGACAAAGTGTTGTATGAAGTTGCAAATCACCATCGTGTTTCTAGTTTCCATAAATAGAAATGTCAAATGCACTTATTTATAGAAATATGTAGATCATTATCAAATTTGTTCACAAACTTGAAAACACTTGCAAATTCACACAACACAACCTTCATGAATGTCTTTTAACATTCTATAGCTAACCTCTAACCCTTAGAACCAAAAATGTGTAATTACACTAACGCATACCATAATAAGTGTAACCACAACTCAATTTTGTGTCCAATATTTTAGAAAGAAAAAAAAATTATAAATGAAATTCTTTTTACATGATGTTATTTTCAATGTATTGGTACATATTTTAAAAAATTTGAAATCAATTTAATGAATGAAAAATACTCAAAAACACTTTGTAAGCATTGTAACTAGTGTTTTTAAACAATAGAAAGGTTTATAAACGGATTTGAATTTTTTTGAAAATGACATATTTTTAGCAAATTTCAATGTAAACAATAACATAATAATGTGCAAAAAAATTTCAAGATTTTTTTTAATTAAAAAAAATTGTTCAAAATATTCTAAAAATATTTCAAAATAAAGATTCAATAAGTAGTCGCCCAAGGGGGTTGGTGGGTTCATGTTATCTTGTTTGCACCCAAAAACACTTTTGCAAAAACACAATAAAATTTTATTGAAAAGTCAAAAACATGTTTTGCCTTTGTTGGATAGTGAAACATATGAATGGCATTGAAAAACTTCTAGGAACTTCACATGCTCCAAGTTTAGCCTCAAGTTTTTTTGTCACTTGTCAAATTCACATGCACATGCCAAATCAAAATGCTTGTAGTAGCTAATGTGCAAATCCAATGGCCAATATTTATTGATAAATATTATTAATTTTTCAAGATTTTAAATTTGAAAATGACATTTATTGAGTGATGTGAGGATTCTAACAATGGAAAAAATCCTATTAGTTTCAATTTGGGAGGCTAAAATGCCTAAAATGTGTTTTGCCAATTTGGCAACAAAATGGAATCAATGTGATTATGTCCACCACCAACTCAAGGCACATTTGTAATCCACATCAATGAAATAATAGCAAAGTTCATTAATTTCTTGACATCAATTAATGTTTTAATGTGTTTAATTTTTTTTTGATGGTGTGAAACAAAATTTCAAAATCCACTTGCAAAATTAACACTTGATTTAGATCCTAAATTGTAATTGGCATTAATGATTTGTAAGATTCCACCAAAAAAAGTAGTAATAACCATGAATCATAATCAACAACCAGATTGGTTGAATTTTTATGACCAACATATGATGTGATTATTCTTAAACTTAAGATCTAGCATAAGCATTAGCACTCGATGACCTTTTCTCCTATCAAAACCATGCAAATAAAGATGAAAGGCATAAACATTTCTAGAATTTGATGTTTCACACAAATTTGCAACTTTTCCAACTTTGCATAAAAAATAGTTGCAACCAAATCAACCAAATTGTCAAAAAAAATCTATAGTGAAGTTTCATCATGTAGTTCACAACATGTGGAAATGATAAATTACAAGGCATCTCCAAGCAATTAGTGTCCATGACGTTAATTCATCACACACCCAACTATTATGGGTGCCAACATTGAAATGATAGCTTCAAACACTACCTAGGTCTTTGGAGTACATGACTTTGCAAGACCATTGTTTGTTGAAAATAACACATAACTATTGCTAAGTGGAAAGATAAAACATCTTGAAATAACAAAACCTAGTTTGCAAACTTAAAATGACAATGCACAAAAAAAAAACTAGCTCAACATTAGAATTTAAAAACTTACAAGCATCCTCATGGTGCACCTTTAGAAAAAAAACACAACATAAGGGAAAATGCAAAAGCAAAAAAATTAAAAAAATTCACAAGAAATAAAAATCAAATTAATAGATACAAAATTCCTATTCTATATTTTGGTCAATATTTGGACTAAATCATATCATGAAACTAATACTAATAAATTATGTTCAATTGATTCTATTCATATCTAATTTCAAAACTTTAATCTAGTCATACAAAGTATGAAAAAAAAAACATCAAAACAACAAAACTAGCTATGGAGTTGAAGCTTTTCCAAAAAACAGCATGCTCTTTTTCCATACTTTCCAAAATCAATGTTCTACAATGATCCTTGTGTCTTGCCAAAAAATGATCACCTTAAAACAGTCCTATGATCAATTCAAATGTTAATGAAAACTATGTAAATTAGCTAATAAATCCTAGGAAAATGACTATGTAAGTAAATAAGTAAGTATTAGCTACTAACTATTTACAATAAATAATTATTCCCTTAACATTACAACACCCATACTTTGAATTACATCTTGAAATTTTGGATCAAAGTATGTTAAAAGTTGAATTAGTCTATTGTTTCTGATCTTGTGGGTCAAAAATCTAATGTTAATTTTGTTGTACCATAGTTTAATCTATTTGTGCATGTTACACTTTAGTCTATGCTATTTGATTCATTTTATCTATTTGTGCTATAAAATGTTCTTCCAATTGAATCAAAGATTGATTCTATGTTGTGTTCAAAAATATGTTGTTATAGTTCTTGTATCTTTATTTGTATCTATGCATTTATTTATTGATCTATTGTTGTTTGCTCCTATGACTATAATTCTGATGTGATTTGTATTTGTTGCTATGATGTAGATGTGATGTGATCTGAGTCTTCTCATGTTGTTGTAGCTCTAATGTTGGATCAATTTGATCCTCTTATACTTCTTGAATTTTATGTTCCTTAATTTGCATTTGTTTTTTTATTTCTGTAGCTGCAAATACATATTCTTTGGAACTAACCTCTTGTGGAACATATTTTAATGGTTTTAGACTCTATTTTTATACATATATCATACCTTTAGTTTCCTTCTAGGAACTATCCCTTCCTCCTTTAAGGTCTGTTAGTTCCTCCTCCATTGTTTTTGTCTTTGATAATCTTACACCATCAGTCTATCTATCACAACCCTAACCTTGGGCTCGTGACCAAAGCAAAAGCTTGCAAAGGTGTTGACCAAGAATGAAGCCCAAGAGTCATATTTCATGATCCCAAGAGTGTAGGAAAGTGTGAGGGAATGAACCCCCACACTCCCAAGTGAGCTCTCACTTTGGGAGTTGGAATCTTGATGGACTCTTGAATTTTCAGAGGGTGATTGCAGGGGTCAAAACTCATTGGATTGAAAATTTCTTTATACCATTGAAAAGATCTTAGAATTTAGATGTCTAGAATGGGTTTGAATGACCCATTTGGGCACTTAAAACATAAGTTATGGCCAAAAGAAGGGTCAGGAGTCAAATTGGCAATTTGACTCTTGACCATCAAAAGTTGGGAATTACCCTAATTTCCTTACGTTCAGGTGGCGTGTGACATACCGTTGGAAAACTCTCGATGAGGGATACAACTTTGCTTTGGACCTCATGTCAATTGGAGGTTTGCACACAAAATTATGGGCTTCCAAAGTCACGAGAGTCCTAATTTCGAGAATTTCGAGACTCCAACTTGGGAGTCCTGGGACAAAATGACATTTGGGTGTAATGCCCATGGCTAGGAAGAGAAAGATGGTGGCTTCCCCCCAAGTTTGGGCCGTGGTGAATCTTGTGAGTCTATGTTTGTTCGTGCCTCATCCGTGCACCAAAAGTGCTCAAACTATGCATTAACCAACTTGTTGTTTGGTTTGTGCAGGTCCGTGTGAGTAATTGACTTGCTTGTCACTTTTCCTAGTCCCCATCTCGAAACTCTAGCATGCCCTTCTACCCCCAAAGTGTTACAAGCTAAAGAACATGCCCCAACTCCTTATCCTTTTGTTATTTTCACCTTTTGGACTCACAGTTGAGTCCATCAAGGAGTTTGGGGGTGTGTCATTATCCTTTCTCTACTTCCTCATTTGAGGTTTCTAATTCTGGAATCAAGACTAAAGGTTCATATTGGAAAAATGATATGACATTTTCCATCCGGGAGATCTTATGCCTGTAAAACTTCTCATTTTTCTCATACATTTTACAATTTTTTTGTATATCCTTTTGGATTATATCATGCACTACATCCCACCAAAGATGTGCATCCTTTTCTTCCATAATCAATGCCTTGAGTTTTATTTTAAGCAGACTATGATGTTTTTTAAATTTAGGTGTTTCCATGGTACGGTGTACACAAAAAGGAATCACAATTTGATAATTTTCATGGCAACACATTTTTTATGTGTTTTAAAAAATATTTGGAGAAGATTTTGTGATATAATTGTGCAATTTAAGGTGGATAACATTTTAACTTTCATTATATTGTGAAATTGATGCACATTTGAACAATGCAATGGTTGATTAGAGTACATTTATAACTTGTAGAAACTTGTCACAAAAAAATATAACATAACAAAAGGACTAAGAAATATTAGTTTTAATGGGAATTTGTTCATGAAATTTTTCACATACAAAAGAAAACCATAATGAACAATCTTCTCCATGAAAACTTTCAATTTACTTAAAAAATATGATGTTCATATTAAATGATAAATTTATGTTTAATAGTACATTATGTTATGATAATGTTGATTATTATGACCTTTTCAAGTTGTAAAATGTTTACCCATTAAAAATGTAGATGGGCTAAATGTTGTTGTTATCATTGTATGAAGATAAAGTGAAAATTTAAAATGAATGAAAAATGGTAAATTGTTGTTAAAACAAAGTGTTTTAAATATTTTTTAATCAAATTATTGGTGTACAATTATATGAAGACAAACATATGAATCAATTCCATATTCATGGTTTATTTAACTTGTCTTATTGTTAAACCCCAAATTAGTTATCTGTGATCTTTAGAAGAATTCAAAATGAGTGAAATTATGTGTGAATATTTTTGATGTTATGTGTACTTCCAATTCCAACACAAAGTTTGTACACCATACCACGGAAATACTTGTTCATTATTTTCTCTAGAGACATTATCATAGTTGAAGGGTTTGATTCCCTTGGCCTTTTCCAAAACTTACTACAACCTTTTGTTAACAACCATTTGCCTCTACATGTTTTTATCCATCTTTGCCTATCTTTGCTCAAATTGCCTTTGTATTCATTTTTGGATTAACATACGTTACCAATCTTTTCTTTAAGCTCTTCTAGCTCCTTTTGTTGCTTCAAGAGAATCTACTCCATATTCCTATAATCTTTCTAAAGTTTATTATGTTCCAGACTCAAAGAATCTTTTTCTAACCTAATCTTTCAATAATTGGCATCTGTTTGTATCAAAGTTACTTGGGAAGAATCCCTTTCAACTCCAATCTTCTCTAGATCCTTATTGTGCTTCTCCATGTTGTTGATCTTCTATTTGGTTGTCTACAATTGTGTCAATACTTCATTATTCTCATTTTGCTTCACTTGCAATTCCATTATGAGCTTTTTCCCCTTCTCCAAAGCTCCTTGCAAGTTTTGAACAAATTTATCCTTTTCCTTTGTGATTTGTTTATTTTTTATTTCAAAATCAAAGAGTCTGACCAGAATGTTGGTCATTTGTGTGCTATATTGTGTTGCCTCTTGAAACATACTAGTTGCTTTCCTATGTTCATCCATCTCTACTTTTAATCCTTGTACAAACCTTGGTGTATGAAATCTAAGAATCTATCCCCTGGAAATAATATTTGAAAATCCTAAACTTCTATGTGAAGTTCAAATATTTGAAAAAATGTTTGTTTTTGTAACAGAACTTAATGGTATTGGAACAAGTTGTGGCACATCGGGCAAATCTAGTTTTGCCTCCTGCATCTACATGCAGTGGTCGTGTCTCTCTCAAGTCCTAGACTACAAAGACAAAATGTTGAAATGTTTTTGCTATTCTCTTTCTCTCTTGCATTTTTTTTCACAATTTTTATAGTCTCTTTGTAGATTGTCTTTACAACTTTTCAACAAATTTTTTTTCTAAGTTCATTTTGGAAATGGAAAATGACAAAAACAAAAAGTTCTTCTATTATTTGTTGGTTGCAAAAATGCCATCATCTAATTTTTTTTTTGAATTTGCCTAGATGTGACAATTCTCCCTTGGGAAACCATAGAACATAATCTTGATATTAGAACTTCTTCTCTATGTGTTTATGTTGACTCCACAAAAATTTGCTCCATTGGTTTGTTCCCACACAATTCTCAACCTCCAATATATTCTCCTATAATTTCTTTAGTTTTGTAATTCTAGTAGTTAGTACTATGGTGGGTTCTACATCTTTATGGCCTCCATTAATAGTTGGTATAACATATTCTATTGGCATTAGAAGATGTAGACCATGGACTAACTACAAGAATACCTCATAGGTGTATGTACTTTGTTTTGCTAAGTGGTAACTTTAGAAACTATAGGAATAGACTCTTCTTTTCTTTTGATTCTACATGTTTCAACATTGTGATCTGTCATGTGATAGTTTGTACAATACATTCCTACTTTTTCTGTAATTGTTTGAGGTTTCTAAGTTAATAATATCTTATTATTTTGTGGTATTAATAGATTGATTATTGCCTCAACTTCAAAAATTCCTTTTTCACAAACCAAAGTTGCTTCCTTATGCTATTACAAGATTTCTCTCTTCATGCCTATTGTTGCTGCATGTAGATATGGTTGTAATCCAGATCTAAAGATAATGGTCAAGAAACTATTTGTTGTCTTGTGTTGAAGACTATTGGCTAATTTCAATAATCTCTCATAATAAACCTCCACCCTTTCATTCTTCTTTTACTTCATGTTCTTTAGCTACAAATAGACTTGCTCATCATTTTGAACTATTCTAAATTGTTTATAGAAAGCTAATTGCAATTTTGCAAAAATACAACCTACATAATCTCCCATGTAATTGTTACACCAATCAAATATAGTGTCTCTAAGGGTAAAACTAAACAAATTAATATTTTTGCATCTTCTATTTCATCATTTGCTCTAATGGCAACCTTAAAAACTTTGACATCAGCATTTAGGTCAGAGTCCTTCACATATTTAGGGTAGTTAAATGGTTGATATTAAGGCATGTTTGGTGGTAATGGTGGTCTGCCTATATTCACCATTGGTAATCCAAAATTCTTGAAGGTCTTGGAGGTCCTGGTCCTAGTGGTCCTAATCCTCCTCCTTCTAGATCTTATTGTTATTTAGCAAAAATCTTGTCTACCTCTTTGGGCATCTTTGTATGCATAATCACAAGGTTTGTTCCCCTTGGAGTCTATGGTTTGGACCTCATAATAGTAATGGTATGGGTCGGTGTTGTTGTAAATGGAACTTTAATAACTATAACCATAAAATGGGGCATTGCCACAAAATATAATGGTATAGATCTTATTAGTTCCACTCTAAAATTGGAAATTCTTACATAAGTAACTCCAACATTGTTGTGATGGAATAGATTTGGTGCAGGAGCTATAGAAATTGGTACTACATTTGCCACAATTTGAGCTCCCATTTCCACTTTGTTGTTTTTCTAGATCTATTTTTTGAGTCTATTTAGAATTTTGACCCTTTCATGGTACAGATCCTTTGGTTCAAAATTTCCATGGTCCTCTGTTCCTATAGGTTTTGGATTTGAAAATTTGAAATGTTCAACAAATCCTTGGCTCACATTATCCTCAATAAATGGACATTCATTGATCTAATGTCCAATCTAATGGAAATATGTGTAGTGTGGAGGGTTAGGTCTTGGAACTTTGTTCACACTATGAATTCCTCTACTTTTAATCCCTTGGGATTCCTCTAACAATGCTTCCACTCTGCTAATTAAGTATGGGTTATACCCTACTCTAATAGCCACATGTACACCTTCTATTACTGTTGGTTTTGCTCTTGATAACATTACAATTTTTTGTTTAGTTATAAGTACTGGCTCAACTCCTCTAAACATTCTAATGCCCTAAGTTGTGGCTTTTTGCTCAACCACATAATGAATTTGAGGTTTAAAATTTTGAGTTGTTTCTTCAAGCTCTTCATCCTCATGTTCTTTTTGATAGTGAGGAGGTGAAGCAAATATGTATCTTAGCACTACTTCCTCCCTTTCTAACTTGTTGAATCTTTGTTCTTCTCCATGAATCAAAGCATCATAATTATTTTGTTGCATTAAATTTGTTGACTCCAGTGCAACTCCTTGTTGAGGTCCAAATTCCTAACTTCTTTGTCTAAATTCAACCTGTGATTCTACATTTTCAATCTAACATTCTTCTCTCTTGAAATTTTGTTGCAAATTTCTAATGTGTTTCTATGTTCACTAGTTTGCACTTCACAAAAAATTATTAGTGCTACCTCAAGCGTTTTATGGCCTATAGGTTTTTCTTATGTCCATGGATGTCTTTGTTTTGATTGAGAACCTCTTTTAGGTGTTACAAAATTGCTAAAATATTTGATTTGCATTCAAATTTTTGTTTATGGTAACACCATTTTCCATTTGTTCATGTATTATAACTTGATTTAATTATTTTTTTAAACTTATAGTTATAATTTTATTTTCCATCTCTCCATGTTCTAACTCAAATCAAATTTTCATAGTTAGCTATTTTGCTTAAATCTCTTTCCTGAACAAAATTTATGATTAAAATTTGGAAAAATGCAAGAAATGAAAATTGAACTATATTATCAATTTTTAAAAACAAAAAATCCAGCAATAAGACATAAACAACACTTTGAATTCCATTTTGAATTCAAGCCTTTAGATGGTTGCCAAATGGTAGATACAGTATTCTTATTTTATATTTTAGTCAAAATCTAGACTAAATCATATCATGAAATTGATACTAATAAATTATGTTCAATCAGATCTATTCAAATCTAATTTCAGAACTTTAATCCAGTCATGCAAAGTATGAAAAAAAAACATCAAAACTAGTTATGGAGTTGAAGTTTTTCCAAAAAACAACATGCTCTTCTTCCATACTCTCCAAAAATCAATGTTCTACAATTATCCCTATGTCTTGCCAAAAAATGATCACCTTAAAACAATCCTATGATCAATTTAAATTCAAATGGTGATGAAAACTATGCAAACTAGCTAGTAAATCCTAGAAAAGTAACTAGGTAAGTAAGTATTAACTAACAAACTATTTACAATAAGTAATTACTCCCTTAACACAAATCTTATTCATAAAATTTCATTGTCATGTTCAAGTTTTTTTAAAGAATCTATGCATGCTTTGTCCCAAACTTGCTTCCTTTTGTTAAATTTTTGATCCACATGATACATTTTTTAATGTTAAGTTGAACAAACTTCATAGACACAAAATTGAATCCTTGGGCTACTTTATCATTAGTAGTTACAACTTGCATATTGGCAAACTTTTGAGAGTGCATGTCCCAAGCAAGCTCTATCAACAGGCTTAAACACCCCCAAACAATTATAAAAGATGACAGAATTCAAGGCAAATGCACATGTTTGCAAAGTAGTGCCCTCATCTTTTACATATGCCAAGACCCTTTGAACAAGAGAAAATTGGGCAAGAAGTTGTTGGAGTTGGAGAACCATAATTGCACCAGTAATATTAAATGTTTGAAATGAACCAATAGTTAGTTGCTTGGGCTCCCAATTCTTTGAGATAAGATTTACAAACATTGTAAACACATTGGTGCTCCTTTGTTCATCTAAAGATCAAGGATAGACATGGCCAACACACAAGTGGTTAATGTGGGTTACACATACTCCACCAAAGTTTTCTACACTACTGCAAGTAAAACTTCATTAACAAAAACCTTATGGGATGGGAAGACCACTTTTGGGCACAACTTGTAGACCAATCTTTCGAACCTTTTTGTAAAAGATCACTTAAGGGTTGGAGGAAGATTTAGTAGTTATTAAATCTAAAAATGGCAGTGGATGTAATGTGGGAGCTCTTCTTGGTTGGTTTTCAATTGTGTGCTGATATAAGTTAATTGGCTACACATTTCAAATACTTTGCAAACAAAATCACATGTTCAACCTCCACATGTTTTTTCATGGTGGTAATATATGCTATTTGTTTTGTGATATGTAATTAAACCTTTGTAACACTTCATGTGCAAGGCCAAAATTTTAGGGCCATAAATTTGATTGTGGTAGATTATGCATTTCATTATTTGGTTGGCATTGATATTTATGGGTTGGTTGTTGTTTACCTTTGAAAATGCCCATGAATGAAATGCATGTATGAAGATTCCAAACAAGGCCTTGCTTCTTCAACTCCTCTAAATGGACTTCAAGTAGGTGTGAATCAACAACATCAACAACTTCAAAGTCTAGTTCTCTAATCACATCAATAGCTTGGAAATTTTCAATGGTGCTATTGGATTCACTACTTGCAAATCTAATTGAAAGAGGATTGAGGTTAGTTTGAACATTTTCCAAGTTCAATGGATTTGAAGAGGCCATAATTTTCTTGTTGTCATGTAGCAAGTAACAACAATCCAAGGTTCTTCCCTTCAAAAACCAAAGTTCCCCAACAAATGGTGATCTCAACAACTATGGAATCAATCGATAATATTAATGGCAACAATTATGAAGTCAATCAACAACACCGATGGGGCAACAATTCCGCAAATTGGATCATGCAAATAGCAAACAAAACTAAGGCAATGGCAAATAAAACCAAGTTTAGTCACAACTCAATGGAAAACATAAGCCAATCTAAAGGACAAGCAAAGATGCACAAACATAACAACTGTAAAAACCTAAACTATCTCCAATTTAAACATAGAATATAAACCCAAGTTTAATCAATCAAGTTTTCAATGAAAAACACATAAACAAGAAAGAATCTACAATGAAAAACATAAACAAGAACAAGTTTACAATGAAAGACAAACAAGAATTTAAAAAAATTACCTTTTTTGTGGTCTTCTAGAATTCATAGGTAGTGTGATAGGTTAAAAACTTTGTTGATTGGCATTTCTTTGCCTTCATGATGAACAAGACATCCAAGGCAAAGTTCCATTACATTGCATTCATGAAGAAAATAGAGAAAATGTCACATGTTGCATTCATGAAAACAACAAAAATAACAAAAGTGAGTTCCTTTGCAACAATAACTTTCACTAGTTGAAAGTCAACTGTCTCAAGCTTGATGTGCAAAGTGAACTTTAACCCTAAAAATGAAAATGAAAACCTACCTTTGTTGTTGTTCTTCTCCATTTACATATCAAAGGTATCAATTTGAGTTTTTGTCAAATATTTGTTCCTCATTTTTGTGATGTGATATTGTGGTTATACATTCATCATTTTTATTTATAAAATGGTTTGAAAGCAAGGGAAGGTACCAATTGTTTTTTTGCTAGGCATGGGGTAGAGATGGGGATTTTTATTTTTCGCCTCCATAGTTATATATATATAATCAACCTTAATTCCCTTCAAATACCCACCATACACTAAATTACTCCCTAATTTCAAGTATCCCTCTTAACAAATGATTGTCCAAGCCATTAAATTACCATTATTTGCTTCAAAGTATTATTGCACCTTATGTTGTTGTTTTGAAATGTGGAATTTTTAGAGTACTAAAAGTGGATTGCTTGATTCCTTTTATTGAAAATTTTAGAAAATCTCAATTGTGAGTGGTGGGTGCCACACTAGAAAATGCACAAGCCCCATTCCATAAAAAACTAGTGTTTGTCTAGTATATAGGGTCAAAAATTGGTATTAATACTAATATAAACATTGGTATCAAACACCAAACTAATTCAGTTTGACTTAAATTTGGTATTAGCTTAATATCAATACTAGTTGGTATTAAAATAAGTTGATATTAGACCAACATTGGAAACAAACCCTTCTTCACCATTTAAAAAAAAAACCATCAGTTTTTTATGTGGTCAAATGCGAACTTTTTCAAAAAAAATGAGAATTGTCCTGATACTTAATCAAAATTAGGTATTTAGTTTCTCGAAAATCATAATTATGAACTAATGTTGGGTGGTTTATTAAATCAACATACCAAATGGATGTGAGTACAAAGATAAGGGTCAAAAACCATGTCAAATAGTGGTGAAAACTGTGAACTTTTTTACATATGTTTTATTTTTTACATTTAAAAGTTATGTTAATCATTCCAAGTTGTGTTAAATGGTTAATAAGAAAGTTGAGGAATTCAAATTAAAAATTCATTAAATTAAATTTTGGGTTTTGGTTTTTAAAAATGACGTTTGAATTTGAATAGGTGTTATGTTAGATGTGGTTAATTTTACAAAGGACTAAGTAAAGGACTATTGCAATAACATAATGTTGATGGTAAAAAAATTTAAATGATAGCAACCTATTACCCAAGTTCAAAAAGCACCCACAATAAAAAAGACATGTAATCTAATATTTTTCAAAATTTTCAAATTTCAAGAATCCTTTACCACATGTAAATGGTATGTAATTTTCATGACATATAAAACAAAGTTGTAGTTTATGATATAAAAAACAAAAACCTAAAGTAGTTAGCATATTTTGATATGATTCAAAATTATGATAAATTTTAAAAATGAAATGTAAAATCTGGCAACATTTACACACTTTGAAAAATTCATATTTATTCAACAATGATTAACAAAAAACATGTGATCTATTTGGGCAACTATATGTATTTTTAATAACAAGTTGCAAAAGATTTCATTCAAAAATAATTTCATATGAAAAAATGAATTTTTTTTATAAAGGACTCATAGTCCTTTTGTAAAGTAATCATGTTGGTTCCTATCTATGTACATGCACCCAAACCCCACTAGATATCAAGTCGATTCTTAAAGTTAATAATTGTCTTTTTCAAAAAAATCAAATATCCAATTATGATGTATAATTGTGATGTTCAAGCAATTAAATACCATGTTCTAATATATAACTAGGGTTTTTTTTGTGACAAAATTTTATCACAAATTAATTGCAACTTCTACAAAGGATATTTTGGCCAAAACCCTCAAATTTGTCACATTTTGAAAAAAAAAACACTATAAGGAATTTGCATATTAACAACTGGTTTTTTCAACTAATTTTTTGTTGTAAATGCCACATGTGATTACAATTTGCTCTATTCCCCTTCAACAAATTGCATAAAACTTTAATCATAAAATACAATATGTGGAACAATACATGGCACCAAGTTGTAAAGGCAGTCATATGAAAATGTGATTTACATGAACATTTCATCCATCCAAATTAGGTTACGTGGCATTGTCATTTTGTGACTACTTTTACAAGTAAATAATGTAGTCACATTAATTATATATATTATTTAAATATTAAAAATAAAATTATTATTTCTGTATTAAATATATTATATTATTAATAATTTCATTAATTTCAATTTATAAGTTGTTGACATGTGTCATTACCTAGGTTAGATTAAACATTTAGTTTAGGTTATTAGGTATGCCACCTAGTCTACTTAGTAGGCTATTTAAGTAAGGACTATTTTGTTAACTTACCACCATTGACCACAACCCATGTTATGGGTGAGAATTGATCCTCATGCCCCAAGGATGGAGATCAATTCCTTTACCACCAAACCACTTCACTTTTTGTGACAATATGGCAATGTGCATTTTATTAAGCTTACCTGATTCAAAACATTACACAAAACATCATTTTTGATATTTGATATCTTATTAATAATTTATCCAATGACAAGATTTAGTTTAATCTTAAATATTTTTCAATAATGTACACAACTATGTATTTTTTTCTTTCAAAAATATAAATTGAATTGAAAAGAAAAATACTTGAATTTTGTTATTGAATACCATTTCAATGACCATTCTTTGGAAAAAAATAATTCAAGCACATGATTTATGAACGGGAAAAAACTTTGTGGATAATATAATAACAAATAAAATTACATATTTTGTATCTTAAACTTTCATTTGATTCTAAAAATTACATTATACATATTTTCCTTTTGCATATCATAATAATAATAATAAAATTTAATTTGGATGTGTGATATATAGTTTATTCACATATAGTATTTATAAATGGACATAAATAAATCATAATATAAATATAATAAAATAAATTTTATTATTTCTGATGTAAGAAAATTAATTTAAGAATTAATTAAGTCCATATAATTAATTGATTTTATGGAACTATAAAAGAAAATGTATTAAGATTTAAAGTAAAATTATGATTAAAAAATGTGAAAATATATTATATATTTTTCACATCTCAAACCTCTATTGATTTTTAAAGTTATATATATATTTTCCTTATAATATATTATAATTGTACTAACATTAATTTAGATATATGATATATAACTTAGTCATATATAAGGTTTATAAATGGATCATAAATTAACCCTACTACCTAACCTAATAACTAGATTAATTACATAGTCTACCTAATAATTAAATAATTAATTCATACAAAAATGTTATCACATATTAATTAACCCTACTATTTATTACTTAATTCATGAACATACTTCCTACTAAATATCCTACTTAATTACTACCTATTATTTAACGTAATTTATAAATAGACTAATTGCATAACCTACTTATTTAATTAACTAATTAAAAACACTACGATATATCAACATGATAAAATTTAATGTTGGAAATTCCAAATAATCATCCATATTTACCATTGCCATGGGTCATTTAAAGTTTCACAAACCTCCCAAACCCGAATACACATTTAATGGCTAGATCATTCAAGAAAGTTAAGGAAAACAATTAGACCATGAAATCCAACAATTTCATTAGCCAACTCATTTTTGTTACATTTAATTTCATGTACATTTGTAACTAGGATATTTGGACAAGGTGCCCACCACCTACTGTACATAGTAAACAAAGGTTTGAGACTTGATTTCACCAAGTTCATGTTCAACAAATTCATTCAATGTGTATGAATTTAACATTTAGGGCTTTTGGTTGTTATTTCACACTTGAGTTCAAGTTTCAACCTTCAAAGGAAGCATTGGGCGGTTGCTAAAGTGTCACCTAACTACAATAGGTGATAGTCAAAGTTCTTTGGCGAGTTTGTTGAATTAGAGAATCACAACTTACAATGAGTGTCAAAACTTGTTTGGCGATGAGTGGCAATTGCTTTGTGTTATGTGATGGGCCCCCCAAAATCCATATATGATTTTCTAATTGTTGTAACTTGCAAGTTGAGGGCTAAAAATTACATTTTTTGTGTCCAACAATCTAATTTTAATATTTGAATTGCCATTCTTGTTGTGAATCTAGATTTGTAGCTTTTCCATCCTTCCAAAATCTAAAATAACCTTGTGCATTAGAATTGCAATTATGTTACTATAGAATAATAGATCAAATTGTTCAAGCTTGAGCTTCATGAAGTTCAAATAGTGATGATGCATGACTTGGGCCCTAAAATTTGGATGTTAGGGTTGATCATGGAAGGGATGGGGTCTCAACTTCCAAGTTCCAAGTTCCAATCCATTATGAACAACAAATGTTGGCCCTTTACAAATCATATGAGGTACCAAAGTTTTATTTCCTAACCTTGTACATTTTTTTATGAGCTTTCAAGAATTGAGAATCATCGAACAATAAATCTTCATTGTCAATATTCAAGGCTCGAGCGAGGTTTAGGGTTAAAAATTGGTTGTAGCTTTATGTGTTGCTTTTGCATCACTATTCATCCACCCTTTTGAGATTTTGATTTCCATTTTAATTGGAAGAAACCCAATGTTAATGTTTAAATTTTCAGAGTGAAGGGAGAGGATTAAGGTTTAATGTTCTTTTTGGGTTTTATTTTTTCTTCTCCTCCATTACAACAATATGGCACCTAATTTACAACCTCCACAAAACTTTAAGTTTTGTTGTTTTTTTTTTTTTTTTGCAAGATGAGTCTATTGATATTGTTGTAGAATCTAGTAACCAAACTTTAAACATTGTTTTGGGACTTCTTCTAAGCTTCCTTTTGAGCCAAATCTTTGGATTTCTATTGAAGAAAACAAAAAAAAGGAAGGAATATGATAGAATCAGGGTGTTTCAGTATGTTTGGAGTGCACAACTCCTTTGGGCAAAGTCTATGGTGGATGTAAATGGGAAAATGCATCAAGTTAAATGTAAAGTTAGTGTAAAATTGAAGGGAAAGAAAAATTACTAGCCCCTAAATTGGATAGTCTTTGGAAACACGATGGTAGGAGGAAATCTTTAACCCCTATTTGAGGGGTTTATAAAGGTGGTGAATACTACATGAACAAAGATTTGGTTCATACTAAAAATGAACGGTTATACACAATGGTGAAGAAATATTTTATTGTTAATTAGGTTTCCCACATTGTTGCTATTGGTGAAAGGAAAAAGCTAATCTAATTTTTGTTTGTTTTCATTTTTTGTTTAAAGGTAGACCCATGACCAATAATGAAAATATTAGCAAGTTGTTGTAGTTATTTGACATCAAAAATTATCTAAGAATGCATTGGTCTAGCATCACTAGTTGGGAAATGGCAACTTATATGCATGAGGTTGTTGTGAACAAAACACAAAATTTGGTGTAAAATGTTCAGTTCATTTCCATTTCTTATGATGAAGTCTCAAATTGTGACCAACAATTATGGGTTTCCATACATGCATATGTGGTTGAAGGTTGGCAAAAAATTATTTTGTTATTATTGATGCAACAAGTGGTTGATGGGGCCACTTCAAATAACTTGAAGTGCTTTCTATTGGATGTTATGGTTTTATATGGTGATCCAACGCAAGAAAATATTGCATCCAAGTTGATCACATTTGGAGTTGACAGGGTGAGTGTCTTTTAAGGTGTTAAAACAAATGTACGATAGTCCAACTTAAAGACCAAACTACATCTTGCATGATTGGTGTGCATTCCATGAATCATTGCACAAATTTGGTGATGCAAAGACTTTTTAAAATAGGCATTGTGGGGTAAATTGAAGATGTTCTATAAAGCTTGTACTCTTATTGTTTTCATAGTTCAATAAGGACTTAAAAGTTCATTGAACTAGTCAACATCATGGAAACAAGCGGGCAATGAATTCTCAAAAGCATCAAGACACGCAAAACTTCAATGCTACTTCTAGCCAAAAAGGTTTTGTCAAATACAATGCCTTGGTCATGAAGATGCATCGAAATGCCAACATTGTCACGCAAGCTACCCTTAATTTGGAGGTAATGTTAGGCTTTTTGTGCATCATGCCCATGCTTGAAGGGTTGAATGAATTAATCAAATTTTTTTGATCTTGAAAATGTTTTGTATGTGATTTTGTTGTTGCTATGACATTATGCCAAACATATCTATATTGTTAGTCTAATGATCCCCATAATGCCTATTTGAGTGATGTGTTCCATGGTTATCAAAATTTGTTGAATGAGACTTTTGATGTGGTGGTGCACGAATGGGCACTTCACCTAAATACAAGGTTGGAAAATTTTAGTTTTTGGATTGCTAACATTTTTGTCATGATGCAGTATCATTGCCTTAAACAACATTATATATGTGCCTATGACTTTTGTTCTCTTCCAACATACCATGAACAATGTGTAAATGTAGTGTTCCTAAGTAGCAACAAAGGTCAATGATAAGCTTGGGAAATGATTTCTTGTGTAGGATGTGATGGATGCTTTAGGTGTGGTTTATTCACAATGTTGGTTCAATAGCGCATGTGAGTTTAACTTCCCTATTCACATGAATGTTTTGTAAGAAAATTATTATTAACTTAAAAAGCTTGGATCCTCTTAGACATGGATTCTAACATTTCTCGATGTAAATATTCTAGACTTACAAGCCTCTTTCTTTAAGATCACCTTGATGTTAATGTTAAATGGGCTATGGATTAGCCCATGGATCTCAATGTAATAAATTGTGGAAGAAACTTACCTCCAATGCACTATTGGGTGCAAATGAGCTAATAGGAGCCATTGGCGCCCCCTTAGGTGATTACTTCTTGGGGAATATTCATGGAATATTTTCAAAAAACTCTTCAAAAAGAAAATCTTTTAAAAACATTTTGTATTATGTTAAAAATTTGCCATAAATATGTCATTTTCAAAGTTTTACAAATCTTTTTACACTACTTTTGAAGGTCCAAATGTTAATGAAATAATTTCATATTTTGGACATTTATCAAATAAGATATTAAATTTAATAATGTGAAAAAAATTAAACTTATTTTCAAGTTTAAATGCTTTTAAAAAAAAAATTGGTGTGAAAAACACAAAATTAAACAGTGATTGTGATTGCTTTTGGTTCTTATAAGCAAAATTGTGCCTCTTTGAGTTCATGAAGGTGGTAAAAAATTAGTTGTGGTCCAAATCATGGGATCTAACCACACTATTAGGAGCCACATGTGCCCCCTTAGACCATTTCTTTATTCTTAAAATACACTATGCCAAAAATCCCAATCCATGTTTACATTGATGATTAGGTTTATGGTTGTATAAGACACCCATGACTACATGACTACTTAGTTGAATAGGTTTATGGTCATATAAGACACCCATGACTACATGACTTCTTAGTTGAATAGGTTTATGGTCAACTAAGTTTATGGTCGTATAAGACACCCATGACTACATGACTACCTAGTTGAATAGGTTTATGGTCATATAAGACACCCATGACTACATGATTACTTAGTTGAATAGGACACATTGGTTAGGACACATAGTCGTTATGGTGACTTAGTCGCAAATTAGGATATGATTGTGCCTTTTGTGACTATAGTCATGGAGGACATCAACTTTCTATAAGATGGAGCATTTTTAGTCATTAGATTAGATGCAATACTTACTTTAGATATATATTTTTAGCACCATGCGGTGTGAACACATGGTAATTGCAGAACCATCCACAATATGCCACATGTATTTATTTTGTGTCTTTAGACAAATTATTATTATTTTTGTAATTTATGCCATATCATTGATAGACACGTGGCACAACAATAGGGAACCAACATTTGCCATGTGTTATTTTCCAATTCGTGTAGAATTGAACTCACATAATATTTTTAAGGTTTTAACCACAATTAATAATGGGGTGCCACGTATAATATTTTCCTTTTTTTGACATGAAAATGATTGAAATATTAAATTGTGAATTAGGGTTTAGGTATTCTAGAAATGTTGACATATGGAGTCTCCAAGGATGCTTCACTGACATGTGGCATCATGGGATCAATTTAGGGGATGGACAACTATCATTTGAAATCAATAGTCAACCATTGGTTCAGATTTCAATTTCTAAATTAAATTTAGGTTTTGTAAAATGCTGGGCAATTTACATGTGGAATATTGATTACATATCACTTATTGACACATGGTAATAATTTAAGGATTGGCAAATGTCAAATGTTGGTTAGTAATTAGGGTAAGGTTTCATTGTGGTATTATAGTTTCTTAATAAGGGTTTCCCTAACCTATAATGCGATCCTTTAGTTTCTACATTTAGGGTTTTGGTGTTTTACAATTAACTCAAGGATGATAACTTCCACAACCAAGATACAAAATTACAATCAAATAGATGCCAACAAAAAAGAATGTACATTCCATTCAATGTTTAATGTTGGTTTTAAAACAACATAATTTAAATCATTTCAATTATTGCATTTCTAAAAATGCATCAATAGTCATTGAACTCCTACAAACCTATGACCTTCATGAACTTACAATAGTGTAATGCTCAAAGCACATTAGTTGTCATTTTAGATGAACCTAACAAAAAGACCATCGTGCCAATTTCATTTCATTGGTGTGTTACCCTACATATCATGCTTCAAAAACTTGCAAGACCAAAAAAATATAGTCCTAGGTGCATTGTCAACATTTATATTGAAGGGATATGCTATGATGGCATTTTCAATAAACACCTCTCGTACAACAATAACTACATAATCACTGGGTATTTGCCTATCACCAATGAATCCACCATTAAGCCCACATATCACTCATGTGCTTACATTTCATCAAGATAAAGGGTCTCGCATGAAGACTTGTGCCCCAATGCAAGCTTGCACATGTCAATCCATTCCTAAATTCATGTCCTTGGAATGGACAAAATTATGTAAACCAATTATGGAAAAGTGAAATCACATGGAGATAGACCAATTATATTCTTAACTTAGTTGCAGATAATTTGCCATTGGTTGCCACTAACCCTAACACCTTTGTCATTAAGGATGGACTTGTAAGTTGGTCTTATGTAAGCAACATCGTAGAACAAGCACAATCACAAAACCCTTAGTTGGCTACACCTTGCATTTGCAAATACAAAAGACCCAAGCAACAATATAGAAAAGAAAACCACCCATGGCTCAAAATTCAAAATTTGAAATTCATGCAATTCACATAATCATGAATATACCTACTGGCAATTGATTATCCCAAGTTTATTGGGGTCTACCACTAGTGAACTTAAGCTTATGCATGGGGGTTTACTTGCCAAACCTTGCATACATCACATTGCACTTCTAATTTAAGGTTTAAGCCTAACCCAACCTAGTCCCATGTAGAAGCCCATTAAATTAATGTTTCTAGAAATTCTATTAGTAGACCACATGGTACATAATGTATATGGTCTGAAATAAAGCATTCAATGGCATAGGTACACCTTATAATTGAGAAAAGTATGTATGGTTACCCCATTTGCATTCAAGTCCATGTTTGCTACTATGGATCCCATGGGCTTTGTCATTTTGGATGGATTTGGCTGTTGGTCCTGCATGCAAGCAAAATAGATCACAATTCTTAAGTAAAAATGCATTTTGGCTTGGGAGCCCATGTGCATATTCACAAAATAAATTTAATAGCCACAATCACAACAAGTGCATTAGTGATGAAGTTTTCCACAATTGACCATGTTGGAAACTTGGACCCCACTAGCATTATAAAAATTAAAAATTTCCAACATGGATCAAGTTTATGGTAGTGATGATTTAATTCACTTAAGTTATTGTTGGCCTTAACATATCTTGCAACAAACTTGCACACTCTTGAGATATTGGGAGATTACATGTTAGGTTCTGCATGCCCAAAGTCCCACATTGTTTATGCTATAAGTTTGCATTTAACCCAATCCTAGTCAATTTAACGTTTTGCTAGTAGTTAGTACACATGAAATTCACATGTATGGTTTAAGCAAGTACTCCATGTAACATTCTTAATAAACTTGAAATATTAGTTCTGTTTCCCTTACTTGTTTTGCTTGGATTAATATCACCCTCTTTGCCATCATGTTCTTAGGTTTGGTTTAAGGCCACATGGGCATTAGATTTTTGCACCCCATCCAACTCATCTGCATTTTTTTCTAAGCCTATTGGGGTTTTAGGTTGTAGGCCTTCATGCAACGGTGACTTTTGTAAGGATTCACACGCTTGTGCCTCTTGTTCCAATGGCCTTTTAAACAACACATTTTGCGATTCACGCACTTGTGCCTTTTGCTCCAATGGCTTCTTAAACAACACATTTTGCATACAAAGAATTGTATCCATGCTTGATTGTAGGTCTCGTATTAACATAAAGGCATCATCCACCTTACAATCCCTTGCTACAATTTTTGGGGATGGTCCTTTTCCCTGCTCCATGTGAGCTTCAATAAACAAAGGGTTCAAAATAATGTCAAACATATCAATTTAATCTACACAACAATTGGTCACCCCCAAGTGAATACTTAGTTTTCATGGCTTCTAGAAATTCACCTCACACCTATCCAAGCACAAAATACATTGGACGCTCACCTTTTTAGAAAACATAAAAATTTCACCAAGTTGAACTTCCAAGGCCCTTACCCCATTATGGTTAAAACATTTGTCACTACTCATTCATCCAAGAAATTAGAAGTATGCAACTAAGATGATATGTCTTCTTATAACAACAACACAAACCCACTGCCCATTGTTGAATGCAACAACATGAGGACATGGTATACAATCCTTTTTGCATTAGATAGAAGGTGAGAAATGTAGTTTGTTTAACAACAACAATTACACACCATGTTAAATCTCATGCAACAAGACCACCATACATAATTCAAAAATTCATGCCAAACACACTAGATAATTTAGATGCAGGGCAAGTTTACATCACCATGCTTGATAGGGCATTGATTAGCTTACCACAGATGCATTACTTGTTTGTTATGGACCTTCATTCCCACTTTGCATCTTTCCTAGTGACTATGTGGCTACTATTGCAAATATTTGGGCTTATCACAAGTTTTTAAAAGATCTGAACAATAATAAAAAAGAGTCTCCACTTAATTAGATTATTAATCTCATGTTTACAGGAGGACAGGTGTCCTTGAATAAGGTTTCAAATGTTTGTTCATAGGTAGTAAAATGCATGAAAATAAGAGTTTAATGTGCTCTATCCAACTTTTTTCAAACAACAAGACCCTCCTCACTTTGGGGGGTCATAACTTTCTCATTTGAATTCAGAATCAAGCGCTATAAAGGCCCAGTAGTGCTATGGTTGAAGGGACATCTAAACTCTTTGAAGACCTATTGCAAAAAATGCATGGTTACTAAACTCCAGGAGATTTAGCTCTTAAGTGTTTGCTCACCGGCCTTTCTACCCTATTTACTATTTTGCAACCCACCCATAAACTGAAACTGGGACAGCAACTAGGTGGGGGACTACTAATAGCGAACTATCTGGACCAATCATTATGATAGGCCAATTAGAAACACTGAGCAGCAGTCAGATCATATTTATTACACTCTTTTGTGCAGGTGCACATCGGTGCTGTGGCTTTTACCAGCCACAGCAAAATTTTGCAAGTATGCTGAGCCAAAACCATTTTCCTGAGCCAAACCGGCATATTTGACTTTTCTTCACCCTTTAAAGTGCAGGATCACATAAGGATCACAGCTGGACATGCTCTTATAAAACTGCCCACCCCAACCGGTGACATTGTACCGTGTGCGGCTGTCAGTTTCAGCACCCCGAGTTGTGGAAACAATTAATTTTGGAGTGTCAAGGCATTTTCTCATCTCACTTTTTGTCTTCCAGTTTTTCCATGCACAGGAAGTGTAGGAATTTTGGACAATTTCAAGGCAAATTAATGAAAAAGACGAGGCTTTAAGGTAAAGAAGGAAGGAGAGAACCAAGAATTTTGTTTTCATTACTAGGCAAAGTCAAAGTAGAATTATTTTGAAATTTCAGACATATCAAGAGGAATATGTATCGGATCTGACATCAACGGGTTGTATTACACAAGTTGCTGATGTTCGTCGTATGCAGCACACGAGAGGCGACTGATCGATCGATCGGCGGCGATGATAACGCTAGCTTGCTACGTGGGTGGGTCGGTTTTTGGCCAGGGGATAATCATCATCACTCACGGGCGGAGCGGAGGGTATAAGCGGCGGCGTCGTGGACAGATCGATGTCGTTAAGAGACTTAGCAAATTTCCTGCAACAAGATTGAAGCTCGAGAACAGCAATTTCCGTCCTGGATAACCGGAATGCAGCTGGTCATCGCGTCGACTAATTAATTCTAGACTTTTTCGGAAGGGGGAAAAAAATAGTAGTCAAGGTAGAGTGGAAAGCACCGACCATGGAAAAAGACTTTATTGTCAAGTACAAGGAAAACGAGAGGACACTTTCTTCAGATTTTACAGAAAAAAGAAGCAAACCCCCCCTTTCCGCCCCCCGCCCTTTCCGCTCCCAAGAAGAAAACAACTGCTGCACCGACCGACCACGGAAAGTGCGTCTAAATTACAAACAAAACAACATGCTATCACTTTTTAGTGATTCATTCAGTCCAAAGATAATATTGTGATCAGCACATCGTGTTACAGCACATAATTACTTTGAGAGGAAAAGAATTCTCGACCCAATCAGTCGCCTACGAGAATGATATTTTATTGTCTCTGCCCTACAAGGTAGAGACGTCGTGATGCACCCCGAAACGGGGCCAGAGTTTGGTAATCCTACGTGATTTTATTGGCTTTGCCCTTCAGGGTAGAGACATTGTGATGAATCCAGAGTTTCGTATTCCTACGTTCTAGGCTAATGTGGAGTCCACTGTAGAAACATTTTTGGCATAACTGAAGTATGGTCTCCACTTGAGCTTCACAATGCTAACGCAGGACGCTTAAATCCCCCATACTAACTTTGTGTCTGTGGCCCCATGTCAGTGCTAACCACCACGTCTTTCATAGTATGTTGAATTTTAATCATCCTTATGAATGTCATTTAAAGGGCATAGCCATTCTGCGATGAACAGATTAACACATAATCATCTAGTTTGTGATTGACCGTGAACTGTGTTCATCCTTTTTGGTAGCGTAGGGACAGTGATCACGATTCATGACAATTGTAGGACAAGTCGTGCCTGCAATGTTTAAGGATCATTTAGATTTGTACCGATCAGCTGTGGCGCCATTGAGCTGCTAGCGCACTCTTTTCTAGACAAGCAGCTTCGACTTGCAGGAAAAGTTTCGAGATCTCAGCTGTGCATGTGAATGAATGGGAGATTGGTTACTGTTGGGCCTGCAGACCTCATGCATAGCAGAAAAAGAACTAGTACTCACAATATTGTTGCCTGGGCCACTCACCATGGAGCCATGTACTGCAAGGTCTGATGGCTCGATGTGTAAAGGCCATGCACCTGTCGACAGTTTAGAAATCCACTTTCCAAGTTGCGATCATGCATCTGTCGACAAACAATAGTAGAACGAGGTCGTACAAATTCATATGAATTTCTATAGCTAGCTAGCTAGCTGGAGCCTGGAACATGATCTGCGCAGGACTCGAGATGAACCTGTCAGCCGATATGCAGATCACTGCTGCAGAACTTTTCGACCAGCTGAAATAGTAATAGTTCGACTGATGCCATGGACATGGGATTGCGCATTTAACCCACTCAATGTGTTCCTTGAAGGCCCGGAACAACCCTGCGCCTGCACAGAGAATAAAGAAGCCAATTTTTGTTGCGGGGGGAGGGGGGAATTTTCGCCAGCCGAATTTGCTACCATAAGCTTGAGAAAGGGTGGGTTTGAATCAAATATTTCCAAGTGAATTTAAGAAGATGGAGCAGCTACTTCGCCAAGACTGATAACCATGTCCAGCATAATCCTGACTTCTGACAAACCCTTTCATCTTATAACCTAGGCGTCTAAAATCTCGTCTCGGAGTGAGTGGGTTATCACAGAATCGATTCAATCTTCTCGCCACTTTTGAGCATCACGAGATAATTACTGTTGGGAAGATTAGAAATTTTGGATGCAGTTCTGAGCATCACTGGACTCCACCTATAAGCAGCTGCTGTTCTAGCTCTTAAAATACTCAGTAGCAGCTTGCACCTCATGAGACAGTAAAAGACGCTTCCATGCAGCACCGCAAACATATACGTCCTAGCTACTGAGTAAGTACTCTCTCGCGAAGAAATACACTCTTCCAGCTCTAAGTATGGACCGCAACTGCAGGAACCAACAGGCTTGCTAATAGCTCCATAAGTCAGAGTCCCAGCCAGCTGATGCAGATTCTTCATCACTGCTCTGCTGGGTGTCGCCTGCTGCGTTGTGGCCAATGGAGCGAGGAGGTGGGAGTCCCATGCCGTCATACATGCTGGATAGCACATTGAACATGTCGAACATGAGGTCTTCATCTACGTACTCATGCATTGAATATACCTGATCGCCTGCAGCGTCCTCGACCACCCCTGCCTGATGAGCTTGGGGCATGGATCCACTACTAGAGCTGCCTCCCCCAACTGTACAAGTATTTTCTTGACCGGCTTCAGTCCCGTGAACTGCATCACGCGAACTCATGTAGCTGGCCACAGTATTGTTCTCCGTTTGTGACGTTTCGTCAGACGCTTGAGGTACTACGGTAGTGTCCAAGGAGAGTATTGGCGTCTGAGTCCAGGATCTCCCAGACGGCACGTCAGAAGCCTCAGCCGCAGCAGGCGTTGACCTGGAGCCTCGAGGAGAGCTTTTGGAGACTCGAATACTACGAGCTGGTTGCTTTCTTTCAACCCTCGAAGCATTGCCAGTTTCTGACATTGGCTGCAGCAGCTCCAATGAACCGGGCTCACCCGCTGTGCCACTTCTCTGAGCCTGTTGTGGGCTGACAGGCGGCGATGGAGGAATGTTGGCGGCAGCTGCTGCAGCAGCTTGGATGGCCTTATCTGAGAGATCGACCGGGCGGGGTAGCGAGTGCGCGGATTCCGGAAAATTGAGAAGAGCAGCTGGACCTCTGAGGGCCAAGGCAGCTGCGTCGTAAGCTCGGGCGGCCATGTCCGCCGTCGCAAAGGATCCAAGCCAGATTCGCGTCTTCTTCTTCGGACTTCGGATTTCTGTCACCCAAATACCCCAAGGCCTCTTCCGCACTCCTCTGTACAGTGGATGCCGAGTGTCCTTCGCGGCACTAACTTGTTTGGTGCGCTTTCGTGCATCTGTGAAGTTCTGCTGGGGTGAGCAGCTACTTGTCTCCACCTCGGCCTGCTTGCCAGAATTCAACTCATCTGATCTCGATGCCGGCGACTCTTCGTCTTTTGTCGAGCTGGGTTCTTGGGAGGAGCTGCCAGGATCCCAATCTTCTGGGCCCAAACCTGCTGCTGATTCCTGCACGCATCCTGCATCAGCCCCAGAGTACGATAGCGGACTCGTGGCATCCTCCATCTCACTGTCAGAGTTCCCGGCTCGATCCTCCTGGCTCCTTCCCGGTGATGTTGAGAACGGCGAAAGTTTTCCGATTCCTGGTCTGGGACGCCATCCCCACCCCGTCCGTCAGCGTATGACAACTTCCCACCCCACCACGCAAGTGCAGCTTTCGATGTGCTGACGACGAAAGATTAACTGCCCCTGCAGCGACTACTCAACCTCCTCCTGACCCACACCGACTCCTTGTCCTCGCCGGCACAGCAATCTGCGGCGACGATATCTTCTCCACCAGCACTGATCTTTCACCGGCTGGCGTCATTATTCAACGTCAGACTCTGCACTCTTCGCTGCGGCAACGGCGCGCGGTCATAGCCTACGCTTTTGGTCATTCACTACTTTGGATTCTACGACAGCAAATACAGGAGGTGTGACAGTATAGAACATGTCAAGCAGACGTAGACCGACGTTGAGGGGAAATCAGAATGGGGACGGACTATCGCGGTGACGTGAATCATGGCGATGCGGGAAGAAACAAGAAGGAACCTCTGCAGAAAATCCTCGATTTACAGGGAAGAACACTTAAAGAATGTGCTACTAGGAATTCCAAACCAAAACTCGACATTGCAAGGCTGCGGAATTCGGACTAAAGGCAGTAGTAACAAAAACCAATCGGCACGGACTAAATAACGAGAAGACCAGCATCATGTACACACAAACACGAATAGCTACTCAAGACTTTCTGCAATCGGTTTTATAGTCCTGAATATTTCCTCGCGGAATTCTCAAGCATAGTCCCACGTTAGGTCTGTAAAACCGTCATCCTTGTTGAAGGGTAAACGGATTCGTGAAGTGCCCGACATAAGGCAGTCGATCAATCATGCAATCCGCCACAGGTACAACTTCGTATTGCTCACTTTGGAAAGGGAAGTCCGATCCAGATGGCACCTTTCAAACACCCTCGACGACAAGAAGGTTTCCTGATCGATCCGCAAATATAACATATGGTGCTTTTCAATGAAATCTCCGGCAGAAGTAGGTGCAGCAAGATATTCCAGAAGCTAGAGGATTTATCGTGCCCCGCGAATGGCCTGGGAACGGAAATCCTAGGCAAATCAGTGATCAGGTGATCTTCACCAAAGACGGAACAAGACGAGCCTAGCTAGTTGTACGACGCTACTGCGAGAGCTCTCTGGATCAGCAGCAGCTTGATGAACTCGTTTCCAAGTTTGTTTGGCCGGAGACGCAGCTGATGAACGAGTAGGTAGTAATTTGTGGAGGTTGCAAAAGAACTCCAACGTCCGGAAAAGGTACTGGTGATGTGATTCGGATGTCGCCCTGAAAGGGTGAGTTAGCTGCCATGATCAGTCCCGTTGCACACAGAGAGAGACAGAGGCACAGAGAGAGAGAGAGACACACACACACACACACACACACAGAGATTGCGACCAAGACCGAGAAATAGAAGCTCATGAAAAATGGGACCCGTTTGTTCGATTATATTCTAGTGAGCTAGATAGTGAATATATCCTAGCAGGTGGAGAGAATGAGCAGAAATCGAAAACCTGCAGATTTTGCAATTTCGCTTGACGACAGTTCACGACACTGACTGTACTGGAATTGACCGGATTTCAAGTGATCTCGACGAAGAGGCTGGACCACCTGATGAGTTTTTGTCCCGATCAAGTATGGGAAGCGGCCTCCTAGGGCTGAAAGATTAATCAGCATGTCGGAGGATAAGCTAGCTAGACGTGGGGGAGAGTATGATATGGATCAGGGAATGTACAAGAGTGTACTCAAGAGCAGCTGCCGGAGATGACGAAGAATCTCTGTTAGCCAAGAGAGCAGCAGCTCCAACTGTCCGTCTAGTACCTTACTCTCCGCCTGTCTTTCTCAGTCCATCCCATACTATCCTTGTTCCCCAAAATCCAAACCCCAGCTCGGGAAGTCAGGCAAGTTGGCCACCAAAAAAACACCCCTTCACCCACACACTTCCCCCCAACCGCAAAAGAAAAACCAAAAAAAAAAGCCACCTTCCAGCTCGATGTTGCTTGACTCAACACAACATCCAAGATTACAGCTACTGCTATTCCTGGGCACTACGTCAAATAACAACATGCTCCGGACGCTTATAACTTAGTTCTCATCTTACAATTTCTAGAGCTAAGTTCGTCGACTACCCGGCCTGGAAGCATCCCAAAAAACAGATCAACCGCGAGAGCTTCAAAGAGGTACCCAGAGACTATTCTTCTTGCTCTGATCTTCACTAAATCGAGTACTACGTATTATCATTACTTTTCCAGTATAAGCCATCAAAGTAGTCCAGAAGGAAAAGACCCCCAAAAGAAGAAGAAGACGCACATCGCGGCCTCTCGGCGACGACGTGTGCAACTTAAACGCCCCGCCCCCCAAAGCCAGGGAAAACCCAAAAAAAAAAAAAAAAAAAAAAAAAAAAAAAGAGAAAAAAAGAAAAAGAAAGGAAATATTCAAGAGTTCTCGCGCGGAAACAGTTTAATTTTAGGACTGAATTTCCCACCGAGTCGACGATGGTCCAGTAATTGGATGCTACAAAGAGAACGCACCAAATTAGTAATAATATTTAAATACTAGTGTTGACTACCTGAGTATCTTTCATGTTACCGTCTAGTAAATTATGACAACTGAGATTTCCCTTTACAAGGTGGATGGAATTTCAATCACCGCCAAACAATATGGGATCAAAAATTTGACACGTCAGTGAGGGCGTCTTTGGGAACATTTTTGAGAGCTTGGGGAGCACTTTGGGAACCAAGAAATTTTTTTAAAAAACAAAATTGCTGCAACTGGTGAACTGCGGATCCTTCATCTTCACTCCCTGACGCACACTACTGACGTCATGTATCTAAGTATGGTGTGACGACATGCGCGGGTATATGGACATTTTCCCTACTACATACAGCAACTATTGTGTCCGGAGATGTATCTTTTAATTAAATTTCCAGTCACAACTAAATTTCTTCTTTTGCATTTTAACCAAATGCTGGCTGCATGTGTACCCGCTTCCTCTTGGAAATTGACATCGATGGATGAGAAAATAAAGAGGATAAAAACTCTGATTTTTACGACGAGCTCTCCCTCCAACGTTAACATCACCCAAATGATGCTCCAAACCTCTCCACCCAACTTGAGGATCACCCAAACTATGCTCCAAACCTATGATCCACCCCTTGAGCTCTTGCTAAATTTAAATAGGAGATGAACACCTCGTGTAGATGTTACCTATCTTACAAAGCACATGGACAAGGCTATCATCTCATGCATTGAAATATTTCACACTAAATTTATTCAGAGATATTTAAGTAAACTTGGGCTTATTCAAAGTTGGGATTCCAAGAAATGGAAAAAGGACTCAAAGGCTTTGTTAGGGTTTTCTATAAATAATATTTTCTTGAAAGAAATTTAAGTAAGAAAATTGAATAGTCCATTTTAAGATGATTCTTGTGACAATGAATTGAAAACATAGTGAAAGGAAAAGGGGTGTCAAGGTAAAAGTCTTTTTTCAAAGATTGCACATGACATGGGTCTGTTGGTTTATAATTTTAAAATTTGTATTTTGGGTACCTCTTTTAACATTACATTTTAGATATGAATACATTTTGACTATAAATTGATTTTATATCATGTATTTTATGCATTCATGTGCCTTCTATCACATAAACATGAACAACTTTTGTTAAAGGCACATTTTCAAAATCCATAATTTTCAAGGTCAAAAGGATTTTTGAACCAAATGTGTTTAAATTGATTATAAAAAAAAAAATTATCACTTCAAATTCTTTTGCCCTTCTAATCATCAATGTTAAAAAAAAATTGAAGACCTTGAAAGTTTTGTATGATTTGGTTTTTCACCAACTTCACCCAATGAACAAGTATTTTCATAGAAAGAAACATGTTTTTGTTCTACAAAAAGTTTAAAATCAATTGTATGACTTCATGCATTCCTTTTGATTATAATTTTTTTTTAATTACATTTTAAACATTTGATATAGTAGTTTAAAAGATTGAAAATGACAATTAATAATTTCCAAATTACTTAAAAATATTTTAATTAATTTAACAAGACATCATTTTATCTATTGGCATATAACAATCCATTACATCTATAATAATGTAAGATAAACAAAAATTCAAAGTTGTCCCTTGTGTAATCCTTTAAAAGTAGGTCATTCCAAGTTTTTATACCTTAATCATGAATACTCCCATTTAAAATATCTCATAGTCCCAAAAGTATGTGCATGTAGTTCACAAATATTTCAAATAACTATAATTTGGTGAAAG
>Ga0209208_10000427_pt1 | contig 54065 bp, 51 predicted proteins | sample S1TSphfallax_3_FD_187694 | JGI IMG/M metagenome (GOLD analysis project Ga0209208, IMG submission 187694) | Host-associated microbial communities from peat moss isolated from Minnesota, USA - S1T2_Fd - Sphagnum fallax MG (SPAdes) (version 2) | ecosystem: Host-associated > Plants > Peat moss >... | reverse complement strand
GCGGTGGCATCAGCGCGGCAGCGCCTGTGGTCAACCTCTCCCAGCCCGCCCTCACCCAGGCCATTGCCAAGCTGGAAACCCAGCTCGGCCACGCGCTGTTCGACCGCCTGCCCACCGGCATGGTGCCAACCGCCGCCGGCGCGCTGCTGCTGCCGCGCATCGAGCGCGCCATGGCGCTGCTGGCCGAAGCCGTGCGCCAGGTGCGCCGGCCCGGGCGGGCGGGCGGGGCACCACCCGTCCGGCTGATCACCATGGCGCAATTGCGCGCGGTGATCGCGGTAGAGCGCGCCGGCAGCTACGTGCTGGCCGCCGCCGCCGCCGGCGTGTCTGAGCCGAGCCTGCACCGCGCCGCGGGCGAGCTGGAGGCCGTGCTTGGCGCCCGCCTGCTGGAGCGGGACGGCCGAACCGTCCGCGCCACCGCCGCCGCCCGCCGCTTTGTCCGCCCTGCCCGCCTGGCCCTCGCCGAACTCCAGGCCGGGCTGGATGAGCTCGCCGCCATCGATGCCGCCAGCGCCGGCGCCATCAGCATCGGCGCCATGCCGCTGGCCCGCGCCGGCCTGGTGCCCCGTACCGTGGCGCTATTCTGCGCCGCGCATCCGGCCGCGCGCCTGCGCATCCTGGAAGGCCCCTACAACGAACTTCTGGCTGGCTTGCGCGCCGGCGAGATCGACGTGCTGATCGGCGCCCTGCGCGAGCCGCTGCCGAGCCGCGACATTGCCCAGGTAACCCTGTTCGAGGACTGGCTGACCATCGCCGCCGCCGCGCGCCACCCGCTGGCCGGGCGCGGCGCCATCCCGCCCGCGGCAGCGCGCGCTTACCCCTGGGTGATGGCGCCCGCCGGCACGCCCTTGCGCGCGCGCTGGGAGGGCTGGTTCACCGCTGCCGGCCTTGCCCCGCCGGACGTGGCGGTGGAATGCAGTTCCGTGGTCGCCATACGCGGCCTTCTGCTGGAGGGTAACTGGCTGACCCTGCTCTCGCCGGACCAGTTCCGCATCGAGCGTGAAGCCGGTCTTCTCGCGGCACTCGGGCCGCGGATAGAAGGCTCGCTGCGGCGCATCGGGCTGACCACCCGCGCCGATTGGCAGCCAACGCGGTTGCAGCGCGATTTCGTGGCGATGCTGCGGCAGGTGAGCGCCGCAAGACCTCCGGGAATCGAATAGGCGGTAGGGGATTCCGATTTTCCGTGGGCACGGCGCCGGTCTAGCTGGTCGGATCATGCAGACCCAAGCGGACACTCTGGCGCTGATCGGCTTCGGCGAGGCTGCGGAGGCGTTTGTTGAAGGGTTTCGTGCCGCCGGCTGGCCCGAAGCGCGGTTGGCCGCCCTGCGCGCCTATGACCGCAAGACCGATTTTGCCGAAACCCGCGCCAGCCAGCAGGCACGCACGGCCGGGGCCGGCATCACGGGCGTGGCACACCCGGAAGCGGCGGTGCACGGGGCGCAGGCCGTGCTGTGCCTGGTGACGGCTGATCAATCCGTGCATGCCGCGCGCGCGGCCGCACCGCATCTGGCGGAAGGCGCGCTGTGGCTGGACATGAACAGCGTGGCGCCGCAGACCAAGCGCATCGCGGCGGCGCTGATCCATGCGGCCGGTGCGCGGTATGTGGATGTGGCGGTGATGGCGCCGGTGCGGCCGCAGCGCCTGGGCGTGCCGTTGCTGGTGGCCGGCCCGCACGCGGAGGCCGGCCTCGCCGCGCTTCAGACCTTAGGCTTCTCCGCCCGCGTGGTGGGCGCCGAAACCGGCGCGGCGGCGGCGATCAAGATGATCCGCAGCATCGCCATCAAGGGCATGGAGGCGGTGGCCACGGAATGTGTGCTCTGCGCCACCGCGGCCGGCGTGGCGGATGAGGTTTTCGGCTCGCTGGAGCGCAGCAATCCGGAATTGCACTGGCGGGATCGCGCGCTATACAGCCTGGAGCGCATGATGGTGCACGGGCTTCGCCGCGGCGAGGAAATGCAGGAGGCAGCCGCCACCGCCGCGGGGCTTGGCCTGGGCGGAACCATGGCCGCCGCCACCGCCGCGTTGCAGCACCGCATCGGCGCCCTGCGCTTGGCACCCCGCCCGGTGCTGGAAGATGCCGCCGCCGACCTGCTTGCCGCCTGGAAGGACCACACAGCGTGATCATCGACTGCCACGGCCATTACACCACCGCCCCCGCGCCGCATGATGGCTGGCGCGATGCGCAGAAGGCCGCGCTGAAATCCGGCGGCGATATCGATCCGAGCTACCCCGATATCTCCGATGATGAGATCCGTGAGTCGATCGAGAAGAACCAGCTTCGCCTGGCCCGCGAGCGTGGCGCCGATCTGACGATATTTTCACCCCGCGCCTCGGTGATGGGCCATCATATCGGCGATGCCGCGGTCAGCCGTGCCTGGACACGGCGCTGCAACGATCTCATCGCCCGCGTGGTAGGCCTGTATCCGGAGAATTTCATCGGCGTGGCGCAGTTGCCGCAATCGCCCGGCGTGCCGATCGCCGACAGTATCGATGAGCTGAAGCGCTGCGTGAACGAGCTCGGCTTCGTCGGCTGCAACCTCAACCCCGATCCCTCCGGCGGCCACTGGACCGCGCCGCCGCTGACGGACCGCGCCTGGTATCCGTTCTACGAGGCGATGGTGGAGCTGGACGTGCCAGCCATGGTGCATGTGTCCGGCAGCTGCAATCCGAATTTCCACGCCACCGGCGCGCATTACATCAACGCGGATACCACCGCCTTCATGCAGTTTCTGCAAGGCGACCTGTTTGCCGATTTCCCGAACCTGCGCTTCATCATCCCGCATGGCGGCGGTGCCGTGCCCTATCATTGGGGCCGCTACCGGGGCCTGGCCGACATGCTGAACCGGCCGCCGCTGCGGCAGCACGTGATGCGCAACGTGTATTTCGACACCTGCGTGTATCACCAGCCCGGCATCGATCTGCTGTTCAAGGTGATCGACATCGAGAACATCCTGTTCGGATCGGAGATGGTGGGCGCCGTGCGCGGCATCGACCCCGAAACCGGCCGGTATTTCGATGATACAAAGCCGTATATCGAGGCACTGGGCCTGTCGGAAACCGACAAGGCGCTGGTGTTCGAGGGCAATGCCCGCCGCGTGTATCCGCGCCTGGATGCCCAACTGCGGGCGCGCGGCCGATGAGCCAGGCTTTCACCATGGATGCGGACTGGCTGCCCTTCCATCCCGATCCATCGCGGCCGCATTTCAAACTGCCGCCGGGTGCGGTGGATGCGCATTGCCACGTGTTCGGCCCCGGTGACGAATTTCCCTTTGCCCCCGAGCGCAAATACACGCCCTGCGACGCGAGTGCCGCGCAGTTGTTCGCGTTGCGCGATCTTCTGGGCTTCTCCCGCAACGTGGTCGTTCAGGCCACGTGCCATGGCGCCGATAACCGCGCCATGGTGCATGCGCTGCGCCAATCGGGCGGCCGTGCACGTGGCGTTGCCACCATCCGGCCCGATTTTTCCGACGAGATGCTGGCCGAGCTGCACGAGGCCGGGGTGCGCGGCGTGCGCTTCAATTTTGTCAAGCGCCTGGTGGATCCCAAGCCCGATGCGCATTACCGCCGCATCGCCGAACGAATCGCATCACTCGGCTGGCATATCGTGATCTATTTCGAGCCGGCCGATCTGGAGGAACGCTGGGATCTGTTCACCAGCCTGCCCACACCGGTTGTGGTGGATCACATGGGCCGCCCCGATGTGCGCCAGGCCGCCAATGGCCCGGCTTTCGCGCGCTTCCTGCACTTGATGGAGGCGCATGAAACCGTGTGGTGCAAAGTGACCTGCCCGGAGCGCCTCACCCTGGCCGGGCCGCCTTATGACGACGTGGTGCCCTTCGCGCGCCTGGTGACGGAGCGGTTTCCCGATCGTGTGCTTTGGGGCACCGACTGGCCGCACCCCAATCTGAAGGGCCACATGCCCGATGATGGCGCGCTGGTGGATTTCATCCCGCGTATCGCCGCCACGCCCGATTTGCAGCAGCGCCTGCTGGTGGAAAACCCCATGCGGCTCTATTGGCCCGAGGAGAGTGCTGATGCCGGCTGAGAAAGACTATGACGATGTGCCCGGCACAACGGTGTTCGATGCCGAGCGATCGCGCGCGGGCTACCATTTGAACCAGTTCTGCATGTCGCTGATGAAGGCGGAAAACCGCGCCCGCTTCAAGGCGGACGAGGAAGCGTATCTGGATGGCTGGAAACTCACGCCGGCGCAGCGCGCGGCCGTGCTGGCGCGCGATTACAACGCGATGATCGCCAATGGCGGCAATATCTATTTCCTCTCCAAGATCGGTGCAACCGACGGCAAATCCTTTCAGTATCTCGCGGCACTGATGACGGGAACGACGCAGGAGGAATACGCCGCCATGATGCTCGCCGGCGGCCGGCCGGCAGCCGGAAATACCAGCAAGAAAGCGCCGCCGGCGGGCGCTGGGGAGCCCTGATCATGGCCCGCATCACCGCCGGCATCGGCTGCAGCCACGTGCCCGCCATCGGCGCCGCGCTGGATAATGCGCGCGCTGGCGAACCCTATTGGGTGCCGCTCTTCGCCGGGTTCGATCGCACCAAAGCCTGGATCGCGCGGGAAAAACCCGATGTTGTCATCCTGGTGTATAACGACCACGCAACCTCCTTCAGCCTGGAAATGATCCCCACCTTCGCGCTTGGCACCGCGGAGGAATTCGAGCCGGCCGATGAAGGCTGGGGCCCCCGCCGCGTGCCGGTGGTGCAAGGCGCGCCCGATCTGGCCTGGCATATTGCGCAATCGGTGATCCTGGATGAGTTCGACATCACCATCTGCAACAAGCTCGATGTCGATCATGGCCTGACCGTGCCGATGTCCTTGATGTTCGGGCAGCCGGAAGCCTGGCCGGTGCGGGTGATCCCGCTGGCGGTGAACGTGGTGCAATATCCGCCGCCCACAGGCAACAGGTGCCTCAATTTCGGCCGCGCCATCCGCCGCGCGGTGGAAAGCTTTCCCGAAGATCTCAACGTGCAGATATGGGGCACCGGCGGCATGAGCCACCAGTTGCAAGGCCCGCGCGCCGGATTGATCAACCGGGAGTTCGATACGGCGTTCCTCGACCGGCTGACCAGCGATCCGATCGGCCTCTCCAGGATGCCGCATATCGACTATATCCGGCAGGCCGGATCGGAAGGGATCGAGCTGGTGATGTGGCTGATCATGCGCGGTGCGCTGGGCGAGGATGCGCGCGAACTGTTCCGCTTCTATCACGTGCCGGCATCCAATACCGCGGTGGGCCATATCGTGCTGCGCCCCGCCGATTTCGTGGAGGCTTAGGAGAATGGCTGAACCCATCAGGATCGCGTTGGCCGGCGCCGGTGCCTTCGGCATCAAGCATCTGGACGCGCTGCGCCAGATCGATGGCGTATCCATCACCTCCATCATCTCCCGCCGTATTGATCAGGCGCAGGAAGTGGCCGCCAAATATGGCGCCCCGCATGCCGGCACGCAACTGGAGGAGGCGCTGGCGCGCGATGATGTGGATGCGGTGATCCTGTGCACGCCCACGCAGATGCACGCCGCCCAGACCATCGCCTGCCTGAAAGCCGGCAAGCATGTGCAGGTGGAAATCCCGCTCGCCGACAGCCTGGCGGATGCCGAGGCGGTGCTGGCGGCGCATCAGGGCAGCGGTCTCGTGGCGATGGTGGGCCACACGCGGCGCTTCAACCCCTCGCACCAATATCTGCACAAGCGCATCTTGGCCGGCGACCTCGCCATCCAGCAGATGGATGTGCAGACCTACTTCTTTCGCCGCACCAACATGAACGCGCTGGGTGCGCCCCGATCCTGGACCGACCATCTGCTGTGGCACCACGCGGCCCACACCGTGGATCTGTTCGCCTATCAGACCGGCGCGCCCATCGTCGCCGCGCACGCCATGCAGGGGCCGATCCATCCCACGCTCGGCATCGCCATGGACATGTCCATCCAGTTGCGCAGCCAAACCGGCGCCATCTGCACGCTCTCGCTCAGCTTCAACAACGATGGTCCGCTGGGCACGTTCTTTCGTTACATCTGCGACAACGGCACGTTCATCGCCCGCTACGACGATCTGGTGGATGGGCGCGAAAAGCCGATCGATGTGTCGCAGGTGGATGTGTCGATGAACGGGATCGAACTGCAAGACCGGGAGTTTATCGCGGCGATCCGCCAGGGACGGGAGCCTAATAGCTCCGTGCAGCAGGTTCTGCCGTGTTACAGGACACTCGATACTCTGGAGAAGTCGTTGAAGGAGTAAGGAAGAATGTTCTTTTTTGAAAAAAAGAACCAAAAAACTTTTGCTCCCTTTGCGTGCGCTGCCGGCGAGGTGCCCCTAAATAGATAAAAGTTTTTTGCTTCTTTTTTTCAAAAAAGAAGACTCTTCCTCCTTTGGCCACCGCCGATGCATCCAAAGCCAGCTCTCCGGCGCCGCCCGTATCCACCGTTCCAGCACATCATTGATCGTTTGGGTTAGCGCCAGAATATCCGCCGCGCGATTGCCGCTGTCCGGCAAGGCGAGCGGCGGTTCCACGATCAGTTTCAGCCGCGCCGGCCCGATGCGTTGCGCCAGCGCCGGCACCACCGGGCAGCGGAAATGCAGGGCGAAGCTTGCCACGGCCGGCGCGGTCATGGCCGGCAGCCCGAAGAAGCGGGCTTGCACGCCGTCGTTCAATTTCTGATCCACCAGCATGGCGAGATAGCCGCCGCGGCGCAGATGCATCATCGCCTGGCGTGCGCCGCGGGCGCCTTTCGCAAACAACTTCAGCTCCGCCCCGGTTTCGCTGCGGCGCAGCCTGGCGATCAGCGCGTCAATCAGGGTGTTGTCGGCGGCTCGGTAGAGGCTGGCGCAGGGCATGCCGTATTTTTCGGAAGCGCGCGGCAGGATCTCCCAGTTTCCGATATGGCCTGAAAAGAATATCGCAGGCCCGCCGCGGGAAGCCAGGTCGTGCAGCACGTGCTCCCCATCCACTTCCCACCCTGGTCCGGGGCCTGCGTTCTGGGCAAGCCGCGCCATGTGGGGAAATTCCCCGGCCGTTCGCCCCAATTGCTCCCATGCGCCGCGCACCACGCGGCGGCGCCCCGCTGCATCCAGCGCCGGCAGGGCCCGCCGCAAATTGGCGTGGGCCACACGGGATACCGGCAGCAGCGGCCCTAACCGCGCCGCCACGCCGCCCGCGAGGTTGGAGGCGGCGGCCGGCGGCAACGCGCCCAGCAGCTTCAGCAGGCTGCCCACCAGCAGCGCCTCCGCCCGCATCGCCAGAGTCACGGGGCCGCCCCCATGGCCATCGCCTCATCCAGCAGCCTCTCCAACGCCGCTTCATCCGCCCAGCCGAGCGACACACCTATCGCGGTGATGCCGTGGCACAACTCCGGCCCGATCCGGGCTGCGTCCTTCGGCGTTGTCACCGGCCGCGCGTGCAGTTGCCCGGCCAGGCGATGCACTTGCGCCAGTTCGGCGCTGCTGTACACGTGGTGATCGGCAAACGGCAGCCGCGCCGCCAGTTCGATGCCGGCCTGCTCTAGCATGGCAAAAAACTTTTCCGGCCGCCCGATGCCGGCGAATGCCACAACGCGCGTGCCCGCCAACGCCGCGGCTTGCGGCCCCGGCACCAGATGCGCCCGCAGCACGGGCAAGCGCGCAGGCAATTTCCCCAGCGCGCTTGTGGTGTCGTCGCCAATCAGCACCGCGGCGGCGGCACGTGCACAGGCGGCCTGCACCGGCTCACGCAGCGGCCCTGCTGGCAGCACGCGCCCGTTGCCGAAACCGGCCGCGCCATCGATCACCAGAAGGCTTGCGGTTTTTTCCAGCGTCGGGTTCTGCAACCCGTCATCCATGATCAGGGCGCCCGCCCCGGCCGCCACCGCCAGGCGCGCGGTCACTGCCCGATCCCCGCCGCACCAGGTGGGCGCGCAGGCGGCGAGCAGCAGCGCCTCGTCGCCCACGTCCGCCGCACCGTGCAACGCCGGATCCACCCGCACCGGGCCGCGCAACGATCCGCCATGGCCGCGCGTGAGCAGATGCACGCTCACCCCCCGCGCGCGCAGCCGCTGTGCGAGGTCCAGCACCAGCGTCGTCTTCCCTGCGCCGCCCACGCCCGCATTGCCGCAGCAGATCACCGGCACCGGCGCCCGCCACCCCGGCCGCGCCACACGCCGCCGCGTCACCCCCGCCACCACCACCGACGCCGGCCACAACACCCACCCGCCCGACCCCCCAAAGCGCCAGAACGCCGGCTGCGCCCCCCAAACTGACAAAAGTTTTTTGCTTCTTTTTTTCAAAAAAGAAGACTCTTTCTTTTCCGCTCCGCGGAAGGCTTCTTTCTTGAAAGAAAGAAGCAAAGACCTTTTACCCATCGCGTGTCGTCAACGCGGCAAGGCGAGTGGCCAAAAGCGAGGGCAGCTCCAAGTTCGGTGAGGTGGCGGCCAGCGCGGCAGACGAAACGGCCGCCAGCGCCACGCGATCATCAAGCATCCGGCTCACCCACGCCACAACGCCCGCGGCGTCCGCCACCACCTCCAGCGCGCCGGAACCCCGCAGCCGCCCCACCGCATCCTCAAAATTCTGCATCGCGGGCCCGCACGCCACGGCACAGCCCAGGCGCGCCGGCTCCCACGGGTTCTGCCCGCCGCCGGCGCCGAAACTCTTGCCCATCAGCACGATCGGAAAACATCGGTACAACAGACCAAGCTCCCCCATCGTATCGCCAATCCACACGCCACCCTGAGGCGGATCCGCCCCCTGGCTGCGCCGCGCCGCGCCAAACATCGCGGCCAGCGCTGCACCCCGCTGCGGATGGCGGGGCACGATCGCCGTCAGCAGGCCCGGATGCCGCGCCGCCAGCGCCTGATGCGCCTGCGCTATCACCGCATCATCGGCCGGATGCGTGCTCGCCGCCAGCCAGCGCGGCCGCTCGCCCAACAGCGCGCGCAGGCGCGAAACCGCATTTTCATCCGCCGGCAAGGCGGGGGCGGCGAACTTCAGATTGCCCGCCGCTTCGGCCGCCGCACCCAAGCCCCGCAGCCGCGAGGCGTCTGCCTCGCCTTGCGCGGCGACGAACGCGAACCCGCCCAGCAGATGCCGCGCGAATCCCCCCGCCCGCGCCCAGCGCGCCGCACTGCGGGCGGAAAGCCGGGCATTGATCAGCGCCGCCGGAATCCCGCGCGCACGGCACGCCGCCAGCATGTTCGGCCAGATTTCGCTTTCCAGAAAACAGGCGGCATCCGGGCGCCAGTGATCCAGAAACCGCGCTACCCAGCCCGGCACGTCCAGCGGCACAAACCGGTGCAGCACCCGGCCCGCCAGGCCCAGATCCGCCAACCGGGCGGCCAGCAGCCGCGCGCTCGTCACCGTGCCGGTGGTGAACAGCGTGGTGATGCCCTCCGGCAGCGCCGATAGCACCGGCAGCGCCGAAACCGCCTCGCCCACGCTGGCCGCATGCAGCCACAGCAGCGTGCCAGGCGGCCGCGCGCTCGCCTCCACGCCGAAGCGCTCGGCCAGGCGTGCCGGCAGTTCACGGCCCCCTGCGGCGCGCCGCCGCAGCATCAGGCGCAGCGCCGGCGCCGCCGCACTGGCCGCCACCGCCCATGCGATGCCAGCCGGATGGCGGCTCAACTGCGGCATAATGCGTCCGCGCGCTCGGCGGCCGCCGTCAGCGCTGCCTCGATCTGCGGCAGCGCCACGCCAACCTGCCCGCGCGGCACCACGATCGGCGGCATGCACACCAGCGCGCCGCGGCCAAACGGCAGGGGCAGCACCATCCTGTCCCAACTGCTCAGCGTGATCCGGTGGCGCGTCTGGCCGGAAGCTGCCACCACAGGCGCCTGCGCCATCGCCCCCAGTTGCGCGGTGCCGGGTGCCGCCATGCGCCGTGGGCCACGCGGACCATCCGGTGTGATCACCACCGCATCGCCCGCCTCCAGCGCCGCCAGCAAGGCGCGCAACCCGGCGGCACCGCCGCGGTCCCGCACCGGCCGCCCCGGCTTGCCGGTGCCCGTGGAGCCATACACAAGGCGCACCCCGAAACGCGCCATCACGCCGCCCAGGAAACGCCCATCCCGATGCCGGCTCGCCAGCACCGCCGCGCGCCTGTCCGGATTGGCCCGCATCGCCATGATCCACAAGGCCGGCATCAGCGGCAGCCGCTCATGCCAGAACGCCACAATCACTGGCCCCGCCGCCAGATAGGGCGCGATATTCGTGCCGCCCTCCATCGTCCAGCGCGTGCTCCGCAGGGCGAGATCGAGGTACAACCCCAGCAACCGCGCAAGGGCAAGCTGCACCCGGCTGCCGCGGAACAAGGTTTTGGTCAGCCTTCCGCCGAACATCTCATGGCTTCCACGCGCGGCGCGGTAGCATGCCCGGCGCTGCGCCGCTAGAAGCAAGGCCGGGGCAGTCCGGTGTGGACAAAGGCCAGGGGGCAGCGCCCCCCATTCTTGAAGGAGGGGCAGCGCCCCCCATTCTTGAAGGAGGGGCAGAGCCCTCCATTTTTGAAGGAGGGGCAGAGCCCCTCATCCTTGAAGGAGGGGCGGAGCCCCTGGCCTTTTCCCTGATCGGATCGCCCAACCCGTTGACGCGCATGCGGATCAATCTCCAAGGTTCGCGTAACCCGCATCGGATCCCAGTCAGAAATTGGACATCTCCCGCGACCTGCCACTCGACCAGATCCTGCGGGGCGACTGCGTGGAGATGATGCGCATGCTGCCCTCCGCATCCGTCCATTGCGTCTTCGCCGACCCCCCCTACAACCTTCAGCTGCGCGGCGAGCTGCGTCGCCCGGATGACAGCCTGGTCGATGGCGTGGATGACGATTGGGACCAGTTCGCCGATTTCGAGGCCTACGACGCTTTTACCCGTGTCTGGCTCACCGAAGCGCGCCGCCTTCTGCGCAAGGATGGCACGCTGTGGGTGATCGGCACCTACCACAACATCTTCCGCATCGGCGCCATCCTGCAGGATCTCGGCTTCTGGATCCTCAACGACGTGGTCTGGCGCAAATCCAACCCGATGCCGAATTTCCGCGGCCGGCGCTTTACCAACGCGCATGAGACCCTCATATGGGCCGCCCGCCAGCAGGATAGCCGCTACCGCTTCAACTATGCGGCGATGAAGGCGCTGAACGATGATTTGCAGATGCGCAGCGACTGGCTGTTCCCGGTTTGCACGGGCGAGGAGCGGCTGCGCAACACCCACGGCCTGAAACTCCATCCCACCCAGAAGCCGGAAGCCCTGCTTCACCGAATCCTGCTCGCCAGCACCATGGCCGGCGACGTTATCCTGGATCCTTTCCTGGGCACCGGCACCTCGGCCGCGGTGGCAAAGCGCCTGCACCGCCATTTCGTCGGCATCGAGCGCCATCCGGCCTATGTAGAGGCCGCCTGGGGCCGCATCCGCCGGCAAAAACCCGCGCCGCCCGAGGCGATGGAGGCGACGCCCAGCCGTCGGGACGCGCCGCGGATCTCCTTCGGCAGCCTGGTGGAACGGGGCCTGATCGCCCCCGGCACAATCCTGACCGACAAGCAGCGGCGCGTGGCCGCCCAGGTAATGGCGGATGGCACGCTCAGTTGCGGCCCGCATCGCGGCTCCATCCACCAGGTCGGCGCGGCGGTGCAGACCGCACCGAGCTGCAACGGCTGGACCTTCTGGCATATGGAGCGCGATGGCGCCCTGGTCCCCATTGACATACTGCGCGACACGTGAGCGCAGCCGCCTATCCGGTCTGCGACAGCTTCGCGATCGTGATTGCAAAAAACAGCAGTGCCAGCGCCCCCAGCACCAGGATCAGCGCGACGTTGCGCCCACGCTGGCGCCTGGCGATCTCGGCGGCCTGTTCGGGCGTTGGCCGGGGCGGAAAGCCGTCCATGCTCAATGCACCAGATGATCGGTGGCGATAGCGAGAAAGATGGCGGCGAGATAGGCCAGCGAATATCTGAATGTGAGGCGAGCCGGCCGGTCGCCGGTGAGGCTCGTGCCAGCCTCATCCTGCGCGTCACGCAGCACGCACCAGGCGCAGAGAATGAAGGCCAGGCTCAGCAGGGTTGCCGAGATACCGTAAAGCGGGCCCGTGTAGCCCAGCACCCAGGGCAGCACCGAAACCACCCCGAGCACGAGCGTGTAGCCGAAAATCTGCCGGCGCGTTTCGCGCGCGCCGGCTACCACGGGCAGCATCGGCACGCCGGCGCGTGTGTAATCACGGCAGGCGTAGAGCGAGAGCGCCCAGAAATGCGGCGGGGTCCAGAAGAACACCACGGCGAACAGCAGCAGGGGCAGCACGTCCACGCTGCCCGTGACCGCGGCCCAGCCGATCAGCGGCGGGAAGGCACCCGCGGCGCCGCCGATCACGATGTTCTGCGGCGTGCGGCGCTTCAGCCAGATCGTGTAGACAAAGACATAAAACGCGATCGACAGCGCCAGGATGGTCGCCGCGCAGAGATTGGTGGCCAGCCACATCATGATCACCGAGCCAACGGCAAGCGCCACGCCGAAGCCGAGCGCGGCACCGGCCTCGATCCGGCCGGCGGGGATGGGGCGGTTGCGGGTGCGGTGCATCAGCGCGTCGATATCGCGCTCGTACCACATATTAATGGCCCCGGCGGCGCCGGCCGCGACCGCGATGCACAGGATGGCGGTGAACGCCAGCACCGGGTTCAGATGGCCGGGCGCCAGGAACAGCCCGATCCAGCCGGTGAACACCACAAGGCTTACCACGCGGGGTTTCAGCAGGTTGACCCAGTCCCGCCAATCAGCGCCGGCAACCGAAAGGGGGGATTGCTCCCCCCCGGCCAGGACCAGATTGATGTCCATCACCTGAACCGCGGCAATTCTTCAAACGTGTGGAACGGCGGCGGCGAGCTCACCGTCCATTCCAGCGTGGTGGCTCCCTCGCCCCAGTAATTATCCGCCACCTCCACCTTCGAGGTGAAGGTGCGGTAGACGACATACAGAAAAATCAGCACCGAGAACGCGCCGATATAGGAGCCGAGCGAGGCGACGTAATTCCACCCGGCGAACGCATCGGGATAATCCGGATAGCGGCGCGGCATGCCCGCGGCGCCGAGGAAATGCATGGGGAAGAAGGTGAGGTTCACGCCCACGAACGTGACCCAGAAATGCACCTTGCCCCAGAATTCCGGATACTGGTGGCCAGACATCTTGCCGATCCAGTAATACCAGCCGGCGAAGATGGAGAACACCGCGCCCAGCGAGAGCACGTAGTGGAAATGCGCCACCACGTAATAGGTGTTGTGCAGAACCTCATCGATGCCGGCGTTGGAGAGCACCACGCCGGTGACGCCGCCGACGGTGAACAGGAAGATGAAACCGATCGCCCACAGCATCGGCGTTTTCATCTCGATCGATCCGCCCCACATCGTCGCGATCCAACTGAAGATCTTGATGCCCGTCGGCACCGCGATGATCATCGTCGCCGCCATGAAATAGGCGCGGGTATCAACCGATATGCCGCTGACGAACATGTGGTGCGCCCACACCACGAAGCCCACCACGCCGATCGCCACCATGGCGTAGGCCATGCCGAGATAGCCGAATACGGGCTTCTTGCTGAAGGTGCTGATCACGTGGCTGACGATGCCGAAGCCCGGCAGGATCATGATGTACACTTCGGGGTGGCCGAAGAACCAGAACAGATGCTGCCACAGCACCGGGTCGCCGCCGCCTTGGGGGTCGAAGAAGCTGGTGCCGAAATTGCGATCGAAGATCAGCATGGTGATCGCACCCGCCAGCACCGGCAGCGACAGCAGCAGCAGGAAGGCAGTGACAAGCATCGCCCAGATGAACAGCGGCATCTTGTGCAGCGTCATGCCCGGGGTGCGCATGTTGAAGATGGTGGTGATGAAGTTCAGCGCCCCCAGCAGCGAGCTGATACCCGCCAGATGCAGCGCGAACAGCGTGAAATCCATCCCCGGCCCGGATTCATAGGTGCTGTTGGAGAGCGGCGGATACAGCGTCCAGCCGCTGCCGCTCTCGCCCAGCAGCAGCCCCGCCATGATCAGGATGAAGGCCGGCACCAGCAGCCAGAAGCTGATATTGTTCAGGCGCGGAAAGGCCATGTCCGGCGCGCCGATCATCAGCGGGATGAACCAGTTGCCGAAGCCGCCGATCAGCGCCGGCATCACCGTGAAGAAGATCATGATCAGGCCGTGCGCCGTCACGATCGTATTCCACTCCTGCCCGCTGGTCACCAGGTGGTTGCCGGGGTGGGAAAGCTGCGCGCGCATGATGATCGAAAGCGCGCCGCCCACCAGCCCCGCGCACACCGCGAAGATCAGATAAAGGGTGCCGATATCCTTGTGGTTGGTACTGAACAGCCACCGTTGGGCGAAGGTGGGGTTGTGATCGTGGCTATGATCGTGATGCACATCATGCGTTGTCGCGGACATGGTCTTAGCGCTCCGTGGCAGGTGCAGACAGGGCTGAGGCGAAGCGGGCGGGCGCCTGGCGGCTATCGGGCTCCAGGCTGGCGTTGCTGAACTTGGCAGGTGCCGCTTGCAGCCAAGTCTTGAAATCCTCGGGCGTCACGGCATGGATGGAGATCGGCATCACGCTATGGTTGGTGCCGCAGATCTGGTTGCATTCGCCATAATAGTCGCCCGGCTGATCCACCCGGAACCAGGTCTCGATCGTGCGGCCGGGAATCGCGTAGCGCTGCACGCCGAGCGACGGGATGAAGAAGCTGTGGATCACATCGCCGCTGGTGGTGAGAATGCGGATATTCTTGCCCACCGGCACCACCAGCTGGTTATCCACGGCCAGGTGGCGCAGGTCCTTCTGGGGCCCCTTGAGGTCCTCGTCGGCGATCATGTAGCTATCGAAATGCAGTCCCTTGGTGTCAGGGTAGGTGTATTCCCAGTACCATTGGTGGCCGGTCACCTTCACCGTCAGATCCGCATCGGCCGTGCGGTCTTCGAAATACACCAGCCGGAAGCTCGGAATGGCGATCACCACCAGGATCAGCACCGGCAGCGCGGTCCAGGCGACCTCGAGCAGCGAATTGTGGCTGACCTTGCCCGCGACAGGGTTGCGCTTGTGGTTGTAGCGCCACACCACATACAACAGCAGCCCAGCGACAAAGACAGTGATCAGAACAATGATCCAGAGCACCAGATCATTCAGGCTCTGGATCTTCAATTCCACCGGGCTATGCGCGGCCTGCATCCCCATCTGCCAGGGCGCTGGGGTTTGCGCCGCAGCCGGCGCGGCTGCAAAAAGAGCGTCGCCCAGAAGAGCGGTGGCGAGAGCCAGGGGCGCGAAGCGTTGCGCCGGGCGTTTGCCTGGGATGTGCATCTGAGGGTCGGTTCCCGGTCAATGGCCGGCCGGAAACGACCGGCCGAACGTGTTGCCCTTGGGATATCGGAGCGTACCCCACAGATCAAGGTGCGCAGCAGTATGAAAGCGGCGGCCCCGCCCTAGCGGGGCACGTGGACGAGGGTAAAAATGCCGGCCGGCGGCACCGGCGTGAAATCGACGCCCGGCGGATTGTCCTGCCCGAAAAGGTCGCTGACGGCGAAGTCCGGGTGCCAGCCCAGCGCGCGGGATAGCGGGGCAAGCCCCCGTTCAATGGCACGCCGCGGGCCGGAGTCCGCCAGGAAGTGCGTCACAAACAGGATATGGCCGCCGGGGCGCACCACCCGCCGCAGCTCGGCCAGCAACGCACGCGGGTTGGGCACCACGGAGGCAACAAACATGCAGGCCGCGATGTCGAAGCCCGCCGCGGGAAAATCCGTCGCCTCGGCATCACGCTCCAGCAGCGCCTCCACATGGGCAAGACCCTGCTTGGCCACCCGCTCGCGGGCGCGCGCCAGCATCTCCGCCGACAGATCGATCCCCGTCACGCGCTTGTCCGCCGCGTAATAGGGTAACGCCAGCCCGGTGCCGACACCCACCTCCAGAACCCGTGTGCCAGGCAGGTCATTCACCGCGGCAACGGCGCGCTTGCGGGCGGCCCGCGAGACGAGGCCGAACACGTAGTCGTAGCTGGGCGCCTGACGGCGGTAGGCGGTGCGAACCGCCTCGAGGTCGAGCCTGGTCATCGGGCTTCAGCTATCAGCCTTCGGTCGCCGGAGAAAGCCGCCTGCGAACGGCTTAAGGCCGATAGCTGACGCCTGCTAAGGGGCCGGCGACAGATTCACGGCCGCCGCGCGGCCGTTCTGTTGCTGCTCCACCTCAAACCCGACCTTCTGGCCTTCGTTGAGGTTGCGCAGACCAGCCTTCTGCACCGCGCTGATATGGACGAAAACGTCCTTGCCGCCCGTTTCCGGCTCAATAAAGCCGTAACCTTTGGTGGGGTTGAACCATTTGACTGTGCCGCTTGTCATCCGTTGTCACTCCCTGCGCGGTGCCGGGATAATTCGACGGTGGGGCGATCCTTCTGTTATACGAAGCTGGTCGCCCAGGACCCGGCTTGCCGCTGGTTGGGGAGTCTATCAAGCTTCGGCGCGGCTCGCAACGAGTTCCGCATCTGCTTCACGCATGTTTAGGGGCGTTTTTGATGGTTCTGCTCGAAGTCTGGATCTCACAGCACCGGAACTGGATCTACGGCATCATCGCCATAGGCCTGTGGATCGCGGCGTACTGGGTCTATCTGAAGGGGGACTTCCACAACTACTTCAAGGCGCGCCGGCCGCATCACTGGAGCGTGGATATGGTCACCAAGACGACAAAGGGCGGCCGTCCCACCCTTCACTAGCGCCGGCGGACAGCCGCACAGCAGTGCTGCCGGGGTCTGGCGGCCGGCGCCGAGGGTGGGGAGGTCAGGAAAGAATGTTCTTTTTTGAAAAAAAGAACCAAAAAACTTTTGCCTGTTCGCCTTCGCCGCGTGCGCGACACGCCAGAAACATACGCAGCTGAACGGACAAACGTTTTTTGCTTCTTTTTTTCAAAAAAGAAGACCTTCCTTTACTGCGCCGGGTGATGCGTCCCCTCAATAAACGCCGCCACATTATCATGCAGCGCCTTCAACGCCGCCGCGTGCGCATACACCATATGCCCCGACTCATACTGCTTGAAGGTAATGTTGGCCTGAAGCCGCTGCGGAATCGGCAAATGCCGCATTTCGTAAATACCCTCGTAGTACGGGGTCGCCAGGTCATAATACCCCGCGTTCAGCATCACCTTCAAATCCGGATCCATCTTCATCGCCGCGGCCAGGTCCGGCATCACATTGGCCGATTGCGGCAGCTTCTCGCTCGCACCGGGCGGCTGGTGCTGCATGTCCCACCATTTGAACACGTCGATCTCCGGCTTGTAGGCCAGACCCTCGCCGTAATGCAGCACACGCCGCACGTAATCGTTGAAGGTGGAAACATAGGCCGAGCTGATCGCCGCCGATTGCGGATCGTAATCCGCCTCCTTGCTCAGCGGATCCATCGTCGGGCCGGAAAATCGCGTGTCCAGCCGGCCGGTCGTGGTGCCCGTGTCGTCCTGAAGCGTCTTCTCGAACTCGCCGCCATCGATGCGCAAATTGGCCTTCTCGATATACGCCACCGGCAGCCCGGTGTACACATGCAGCTTGCCCACGATCACAGCGCGCTGCGCCGGCGGCAGCGCGGCGCCTTGCGCCAGCGCCAGCGCGTAATCCGTGATCGCGAAATGCTCCACTTCGCCCAGCAAATCCTGCAACGCAGGCGGGTTGCCCGGCAGCTTGTGGTGATACCAGGCCGTGGCCGCATAGGTGGGCAGGGCAACCACATAGGGTTCGTCGATGCCGGGATTAGTCTCCGGACCATCCACGCTCATATCGAACGCGAGTATCTGCGACAGCAGGATCACCCCGTTCAGATCGAGATCATACTCCGATTCCAGCACGTAGGAGAGCACCGCCGAACGCGTGGTGCCGTAGCTCTCGCCAAACAGATAGCGCGGGGAATTCCAGCGATTATAACGCGAGAGAAACTGCGTGATGAACGCGGCGAACGCATGCGCATCCGCATCGATGCCATAAAACCCCTTCTCGCGGTCCTTGCCGGCAATCCGGCTGAACCCGGTGCCGGGCGCATCCACAAATACCAGATCGCTCGCATCCAGCAGGCTCTCATCGTTGTTCACCAGTTGATACGGCGCGGCCGGGGTGTGCTGGTCGTCCAGCGTCACCACCCGGCGCGGGCCGAAGGCGCCCATATGCAGCCACACGCTGGATGATCCGGGGCCGCCATTGAACAGAAACGTCACCGGGCGGCCCTCCGCCGGCGCACCCTTGGCGAAATAGGCCACGTAGAACATCGAGGCCTCGGCCGTCGGCCCCTTGTCGTCATCGCCGTCCGCCTTGTCGGCCTTCGCCACATCGTCCCAGCCCTTGGGGTGCACCACCAGCGTACCGGCGATGGCCTGGTAGTCGATCCGTTTGCCGCCGATCGTCACGCTGCCGTCGCTGGTCTTGGCAACCGGCTTGAAGGCGCCGGCGGTGATATCGTCCGCCTTCTCGGCGGCGGGCTGGTCGGCCGGCGGCGGCTTCGGCGGGGCAGCGGCGGCAAGCAGAACGCAAGCGCCGAAGAGGGCGGCGCGGAGATAGGTGGCTTTCGTCACGCGGGGGGTCCTTAGCCAAGGAAGGAAGAATGTTCTTTTTTTTGAAAAAGAACCAAAAAACCTGTCGGCTTTTGCGCGCGTTGCCGGCTAGGCCGCGACAGCACAGGCAAAAGTTTTTTGCTTCTTTTTTTCAAAAAAGAAGACTTTCTTTCTAACCAAAATGATACGCCTATCCTCGTTCTATCGGCAGGCCCGCGGCCACCCAGGCCTGCAAGCCGCCTTGCAGATGCTCGGCGTGCGGCAGCCCGGCGGCAAGAGCCTTCTCAGCGGCCATATATGAGCGCTTGCCCACGCCGCATTGGAACACCAGCCGTCCTGGGGGCAAGCCGGCGGGATCGAATTGCGACAGCGGGCGCAGTACCGCGCCGGCGATGCGCGCAGCGGCGTATTCGCCAGGTTCGCGCACATCAATCAGAACCGCCTCGCCGCGGTGAAGCAGGCTGGCGACCTCTTCTGGGGTGAGATCCACGGGGCGCTGTGACATTGCTACGGATTAACCTCCCTCCCCTATCTAGGCTGCGGGGGCTGATCCGGACAACTGTGAAGAAAGGAAGACTTCTTTTTTGAAAAAAAGAAGCAAAAAACTTTTACTCTTGCGCCTTCACCGGCGAGCCGACACGCAAGCCAGGCAGTTGACCTGAACGAAGAAAAGTTTTTTGGTTCTTTTTCTCAAAAAAGAACAGCTTTCTTGCTCTATCCATATGGAGACTTAGCCATAGATGCAGGCTGATCTCCCGCGCATGCTGCCCGAACGGCCCACGCACCGGCGACTCCGTCGCAGAGGGTTCGAACAGCGTGGGTTTTTCCAGTGCGACGGCAGCCGGGTCCCGGGTCATCTGGCTATCGAACTTCAGGCGGGTCATGGCCATGGCGATCAGGCGGGGGGCCAGCCGGGAGGCAAGCGCAAAGGCAGCGGCTGTGCCGCTCACGTTGGTTTCTCCGCCGCCGCGCATGGCGGCGAGGTAGATGCCCTTGGCGATTATCTCCGGCTGATAGACCGGATGTGCCGGCCGGGCTGGCCAGCCCATGTGAGAAACGGCGTGCGAGAAGAACGGTGTATTCACCGCCGGCGGGAACACGGTGCTGACACGGATCGGGCATCCTTCCATGCGCAATTCCGCCCGCAGCGCCTGGGCAAAGCCGCGCACGGCGGCCTTGGCACCGGCATAGGACGTCATCAGCGGCATGCCGTGGAAGGCGATTGCGGAGCAGACATTGACGATGGTGCCACGCTGGTGCGGCCGCATGAGTGCCAGCGCCACACGGCAGCCGTTGACGGTGCCACCGTATGTGACGGCGGTAACGCGGTCGAACTGCGCCTGGGGCACCGTGCTGAAACGGCCGTAGACTCCGTTGCCGGCGCAGTTGATCCAGATGTCCGGCGTGCCGAGCGCCGATACCAGGGTTGCGGCGGCGTGCTCCAGCGCCTCTGGTTCGGTCACGTCGGCGGTGGCGGTAGCGACCTGGGCGCCATGGGCGCGCGCCGACTCAGCCGCATGCAGCAGGCCTGGCCGTCCGCGGGCAATCAGGCCCACGCGCCAGCCACGGCGCGCGAACAGCTCGGCGGTGCAGCGGCCGATGCCAGAGGAGCCGCCGGTGATGATCACGGTCCGCGAAAGGGTGGGGCCTGGACGATCGGCCCGGGCGAAGGCATCCGACGCGGGGCTTTGTATCATGGGATCCTGTACGAGGTGGTCGCACAGGGTTGAACAAAGCCCGATGCCGCAGGTTGCACCCGGGCGCGCCGGTGCGGCCACGCGCGGCCCTTAAGTGAGTTAGTAGCCGCTTGGTCCAGGCGGCGCGGCGGGTGCTGGCGCTGAAGCCGCGCCAGGCGGGGGCTGAAGGAAGCCGGGCGGGGGCGACATCTGCGGCGGCGGCGGGGGCGCCGGTGGCGGCGGTGGCAGTGCTGGGTCCACATAGCCGTCGGAGGGCTGCGCGGGGGGTGGAGCGCTTGGCGCCGCCTGCGGCGGTATGGCGGGCGGGGCCTGCCCGGGGGCGACCGCGCCAGGCGGCGGCGCGGCGCCGTCCGGCGGTGGGCCGAGCGGCTGGGCCGTCACGGGGGCGGGCATGGCATCGGCGCTCACCAGATAATTGCCCAGGCTGCGGCGAATCTGAAATTCGAGTTCAACGTTCATCGCGTCCATCATCTGGCGCGTGAGGTTGTAGAGTTCGGCCCGTTCATCCTGGGGATCTGACCCTGGCACGAATTGCCGGGCCACCCGGGCCTCGGCGGAACCACCTGGCGTGCCGTCGGGTCTGGTGAGATCGAGGTGGACGTCGAGTTCGCCAGCGAGCGTTCCACTTGGATCGCGCACGATGCTCGCCTGGTCGATCACGAAATCGGCCACCCCCGTGGCACCGGCGGCAAACAGCCGCTCATGCGCCATGGTGGAGAGCGCCTGGGCCGGGATGGCAGGCGATTGTGCCGCGATATCCTCCGGGCTGACAGGCTGGCTATGATCCTGCACCTCGATGCTGCCCACATTCAGCCGCAGCTTCGGCAGATAGGCATAGTCCAGAGGCCCGAAATTCTGCACCGGCGGCGGCGGCTCATCCCCCCCGCATCCCGCCAGCGCCAGCAACCCCACCACCAGCGCCCAGCGCATCCATCTCTCCGATGTATCACGTTTCGGAACAAAAGTTTTTTGGTTCTTTTTTTCAAAAAAGAACACTCTTTCTACCCCTGCTTGCCCACATCCGCCCGGGAAAATCGAAAATCCCATTTACAGAACTCGCACGTCATCACGATGTCCCCATCCACCGCCATGTCGTCCAAGTCGGCCTGCCCGAAACTTTCCAAAATCGAGGAAAGTTTCGCCCGTGAGCACCGGCATCCGTAGGCGAGCGCGCGCGGCCGGTCCACCACCGCGCCTTCCGCGCCGAACAGCCGCCAGATCAGCCGGTCCGGCAGCAGCGTATCGTCCAGCAATTCGGCCTCGGTGAGCGTGGCGGCGAGGGTGCGGGCGGTACGCCAGCTTTCATCCTGGGCGGCCTCGTCAAGGTCCGGATCTATGCCCCCGTCGCCTGCGACCCGCTCCAGGATCAGGGCGGCAGCGCGCCAGCCTTCCATCCCGTGGCCCGCGGCGAGATGCACGTCGTATTGCAGTTGCTCGCTGGTGCGGAAGTAGTGCAGGGCCATCGCGGAGAGGGTTTCGCCTTCAATGGCGACGATCCCCTGATAGCGGTCCATCTCGCCACCCTGGTCCACGGTGAAGGCGAGGTAGCCCTGGCCCAGCAGCGTGGCGGCGGAGGGGTATGGATCCCCGGCCAGCAGCGCATCCATGCGATCGGAATCGGCGCGGGCATAGCCGCGTAGCGCGCCCTCCTGCGTGCAGTCGGCGAGCAGCATGGAGACCGGGCCATCGCCCTTGGCCTGGAGAGAGAAACTACCCCGGTATTTCAGGGCACTGGAAAGCCCCGCGGCCAGCGCCAGCGCCTGCCCGGCGAGTTGCGTCACCGCCGGCACGTTGTGGTGGCGGCCGAGCAGCGCATCGGCGAGCGGGCCGAGCCGGACGAGGCGGCCGCGCACGGGGCGGCCTGGCAGGTGGAATGGGGTGACGCCGCGGGGGACCACAATATCGGGCACGTCCGGGCGGCTGGTATCGAGAAAGGCGGGCGTCGCGGTCATGGCCCAGAGGATAAGGTGCCGGCGACCGCGCCGCTAGGTGACCGCGGCGGCTGGATCAAGCTTGCCGGCAGCGTCCGGGAGCGCTGCCGCAGCACGGTTTCGTGTACATCACGCGCGTTGGGCGACCCCAGACGTTTGGCTGCAGATAATGTTGGCCGCCCCGCATCCAGTTGTCGGCGGCGGCCGTAGCGAAGGTAGCACCCGGCCGCCAGATCCCACGTGCCTCGCCCGCCACCATAAATTCCGCCCGAGGGTCGCCGATCATGATATTTGCATTCACGGTCGCGCCAGGGATCATCGGCTGCGTGGTACTGGTGGGCTGGGCCACCACCATCGACGTGCTGCGGCGCCTGGGCCTGGCGACTGTCACGATGAACCCGGCGGTGGCCTGCTGCTTCATCGCTTTCACCGTGGCCCTGCTGCTGGGTCAGAGCCGGCGGCTTGTGGCACGCTGGGCGGGCTGGTTTCTGCTGGTGCTGGCCGCGTTGCCCGGATTGACGAAGCTGGTCGGCACGGTGAGCGGTTACGATATCGGCATGGACACCTGGGTGTTCGCCGAGCGGCTGGCCACCGCGGGGGTACGACCGAGCAGAATGGCGCCAAATGCCGCGGTGTGCTTCGTGCTGATCGCGCTCGCGCTGGTTCTGGCCGCCACGCCGGGGCGGGCGAGGCGGGGGCCTGGTTTTACCGTGGCGGCCCAGACGCTGGCGCTGGGCTGCGGCTTCATCGCGGCGTTTGCCGTCGTGGGCTATATCTATCAGGTGGGCGCCTTCTACAGCGTCGCTGGCTTTCACCCGATGGCGGTGCACACGGCGCTTTGCTTTCTCTGCTTCTGCGGCGCCCTCTTCATGCGGACATCGGCAAGCGGCCTGATCGCCCCGATCTCGGATCGCGGGCCGGCAGGCCGCAGCAGCCGTGCCCTGTTGCCGGCGGCGATCTTGCTGCCGGTCCTGGTGGGTTGGCTGCGGCAGCGCGGGGAGTGGGCAGGTCTATGGGCGCCCGACATGGGCGTGGCCCTGATGGTCATGACCATGGTGCTGATCTTCACGGCACTCATCTGGTGCAACGCCCGCCAGTTGCTGGTGATGGACAGAAGCCGGTGTGCGGCTGAAGCCGAGTTGGCGCGCATGGCGCATCACGACTTTCTCACCGGTCTGCCGAATCGCGGCTATTTCATGGAAAGCCTGATGGCGCGCATGTCTCCTGGGCGGCGCAAGCCCGGACACTCCTTCGCCATCATCTATATGGACCTGGACGGCTTCAAGCAGGTGAATGATCGCCTCGGCCATCCCGCCGGCGACTCGCTGCTGCGTGAAGTGGGGCGACATTTGCAGGCGTGCGGCCGCGATGGGCGCGACCTGGTGGCGCGGCTCGGCGGCGATGAATACGCGATGCTCCTGGATGACATCCATACCCCGGATGATGCGGCTGCCGTCGCCAGGCGGATCGTCGATGGCATGCCTTCGCATTACGGGCCGGCCGGGCAGCTTGTCCCCGTCGGCATGAGCCTGGGCGTGGTGATCGCGGATGTCGCCAATCAGAGTGCGGAAGCTCTGCTGACCCAGGCCGATCAGGCGCTGTATGACGCCAAGCGGGCCGGGAAGGGCCGGTTCTCGCTGCGCCAGGGCGCCCGCCTGGCGTCTTGATGGCACCTGGTTCAGAAATCCATGATCCCGGCGTGCCGGATCGCGGGTGAAGGCCAACAGGCAAAAGTTTTTTGGTTCTTTTTTTCAAAAAAGAACACTTTCTTACTTGGCTTAGTCGGGTGATGGGCTGAAAGCAGCCCATCCTACGGGTGGAGGGTTTTGTGGCAGGCGTGAAGAAGGTGGTGCTGGCCTATTCCGGCGGCCTGGATACGAGCGTTATCCTGCGCTGGCTGCAAACGACCTATGGCTGCGAGGTGGTCACCTTCACGGCGGATCTCGGCCAATCCGTGGAGGATGCCGGCGCGGAGCTGGAGGCGGCGCGGCGCAAGGCGGAACAGGCCGGTGTGCGGGAGATCTTCATTGAGGACGTGCGCGAGATGTTCGTGCGCGATTTCGTGTTCCCCATGTTCCGGGCCAACACGCTGTATGAAGGCCAGTATCTGCTTGGAACATCCATTGCGCGGCCGCTGATCGCGCAGCGGCAGATCGAGATCGCGGAGGCCACGGGCGCCGATGCGGTGGCGCATGGCGCGACGGGCAAGGGCAACGACCAGGTGCGGTTCGAGCTGGCCTATTACGCCCTCAAACCCGACGTTCGGGTGATCGCGCCGTGGCGGGAATGGGATCTGACCTCGCGCACCAGGCTGCTGGAATTCGCCGATGCGCATCAGATCCAGGTGACGCGCGACAAACGCGGCGATGCCCCGTTTTCGGTGGATGCGAATTTGCTGCATTCCAGTTCCGAGGGAAAAATCCTGGAGGACCCTGCCCTGCCCCCGGATGAGATGGTGTTCCAGCGCACGATCAGTCCGGAGGCGGCGCCGGACCGCGCCACCGTGATCGAGGTTGAATTCGCCGGCGGCGATCCGGTGGGGATCGACGGGGTAAAGTTGTCGCCGGCCGCGCTGCTGACGCGGCTGAACGCGCTGGGGCGGGAGAACGGCATCGGGCGGCTGGATCTGGTGGAAAACCGGTTCGTGGGGATGAAGTCGCGCGGCGTGTACGAGACGCCGGGGGGCACGATCCTGCTGGCGGCGCACCGGGCGATGGAATCCATCACGCTGGACCGGGAGGCCGGGCACCTGAAGGACAGTCTGATGCCGCGCTATGCGGAGATGATCTATAACGGGTTCTGGTTCTCGCCGGAGCGGCGGATGCTGCAGGCGCTGATCGATGCCAGCCAAGCCTCGGTGAGCGGCGTGGTTCGGTTAAAGCTGTATAAGGGGAACGTGACGGTCGTTGGGCGGGAAAGCCCGAACAGCCTGTATTCGACGCGTGTGGTGACGTTCGAGGATGACCAGGGCGCCTATGACCAGGTGGATGCGCAGGGGTTCATCAAGCTGAACGCGCTGCGGCTGCGGCTGGGGGCGGCGGCGGGGCGGCGGGGGGGAACGTTGTAGGAAGAAAGAGTGTTCTTTTTTGAAAAAAAGAACCAAAAAACTTTTATTCGTTCAGGCGCGCTTCAATGGCCCATGGGGGGCCGGACCTTGTCCCCGGGCTTGTAGTTCGAGAACAGGAAGGTGAACGGCACGATCAGGAAAGCCGCCACCGCGCAGATGCAAAATACATCGGAGTAGGCGAGTACCGAGGCCTGCTGGTGGAAGGTCTGGTAAATCAGCCCGACGGCGATGTCGTGGGTGGCGGCGGCAGGATGGCCCATGGTCCTCAGCGCCGCCTCATCCTGCTGCACCAGCGTATTGTAGGGCTGGTTCAGCGGCGTGAGCCAGCGCGAGAGATAGGCCTCGCGCGTCTGGGTGCGCGTGGTGATCAGCGCGGTGGCGGTGGATATGCCTACCGAGCCCGCCACGTTGCGGAACATCGTGTACAGTGCCGCGGCATCGCCGTTCAGTTCACGCGGCAGACTGGAATAGGCAATGGTGGAGATGGGCACGAACATGAAGGCCAGCCCGGCGGTCTGGGAGGCGCGGATGGTGGCCATGTGGAAGAAGGTCATGTCCGGGGTCAGCCGGCTGGAATAGAGCAGCGCCCCACCCATCAGCGTGAAGCCCAGCGTGATCAGGTAGCGGGTGGGGATCAGCGAGAGCACCCGGCTGACAATCGGTATCAGGAAGATCACGATGACCCCCCCTGGCGAGAGGATCAGGCCGGCCAGCGTGGCCGTGTAGCCCAGCACCTCCTGGGCGAATTGGGGGATGACCACGGCGCTGGAGTACAGAATGAACGCCATGAAGGCGATCATCATCACGCCCAGCGCGAAATTGCGGTCCCCCATGACCGCCAGATTGACCACCGGGCGCTTGGCGGTGAGCAGCCAGCCGATGGCGCCGGTGATGCCGAGGAAGCCGAGCAGGAGCATGATGCGGATGAAGGAGGAGCCGAGCCAGTCCTCGTCCTCGCCGCGGTCCAGCGCGACCTGCAAGCAGCCTAAGCCCAGCGTGATCAGGCCGATGCCGATATAGTCGATGCCGCGCGAGCGGCGGTTCTTCACCCAGGGCGGATCTTCAACGAGGGTCGCGACGCCGAATATGCCCAGCGCGCCGATCGGGATGTTGATGAAGAAAATCCACCGCCAGCTTGCATTGTCGGTGATGTAGCCGCCGAGCGTGGGGCCGATGATGGGGGCAACGATGGTGGCGATAGCCACCACGCCCATGGCGCGGCCGCGCTGCGCGGGCTCGAATGTATCAAGGATGATCGATTGCTGGTTGGGCTGCAGGCCGCCACCGAAGAAGCCCTGCAACAGGCGGAAGATGATCAGTTCCGGCAGGCTCTGCGAGGTGCCGCACAGGAACGAGAACACCGTAAACATGCCGATGCAGATCATGAAATAGCGCTTGCGGCCAAACAGGTCGGAGAGCCAGCCGCTGATCGTGAGCACGATGCCGTTGGCGACCAGGTAGCTTGTCAGCGCCCAGGTGGCATCGTCGTAGCTGCTGGAGAGGCTGCCGGCGATATGCGGCAGGGAGACGTTGACGATGGTGGTGTCCAGCACCTCCATGAAGGCGGCCACCGTGACCACCACGGCGATCAGCCAGGGGTTGGATTTCGGTTTCCAGGTGGCGCCGGCACTATCGCTCACGCGCTGGCTACTTCAGCTCGACGGTCGGCTCAGCCGAGATGCCGAGCGGCAGCGGCAGGCTCGGGTCCAGCCCGCTATCGATATCGATCTTCACCGGCACGCGCTGCACGATCTTGACAAAATTGCCAGTGGCATTCTCCGGCGGGAAGGCGGTGAACTTGCTGCCCGAGCCAAGCTGGATCGAATCCACATGGCCGGTGAGCTTGAGCTGCGGATAGGCATCCACCGAGATCGTCACATGCTGGCCGGGGCGCATGCGCTGAAGCTGGTTCTCCTTGAAATTGGCGGTGATCCAGACCTGCGGCGAGACGATGGAAAAAATCTGCTGCCCCGGCGTGAGATAGTTGCCCTGCTCGACATTGCGGCGGGTGATCCAGCCATCCTGCGGGGCCCGCACGATGCACCATTCCAGATTGAGCTTCGCCTGCTTCACGGCCGCATCGGCCTGCATGATGGTGCCCTGAAGCTGCGTCACCTGGGCGCCGATCTGTTCCACATTCGGCTTGACCGGCATCGCCTGCGTCACCGCGGCCTGCGCCTGGGCCAGTTGCGCCTCGGCGGAGCGCAGGGCGGCGGTTGCGTAATCCACCTGCTGGCCGGTGGTGGCAGCGCGGGGCAGTGATTGCTGGCGCTTGTAGTCGCTCTGGGCCTTGAACAGGTTGGCCTGCGCATCCTTCAACTGTGCCTGGGCCTGTTGCAGGCGTGCCGGGAAGTTCACTTTGGCGACCTCCAACCCCTGGGTGGAGGCGGCCAACTGGCCGCGTGCGGCGGCGAGCTGACCCTGCGCCTGTTCCAGGCTCGCCTCGTACTGGCGCGGGTCGATATGGATCAGCGGGTCGCCGGCATGGACGAATTCGTTGTCGGTGACATCCAGCGAAATGACCTGGCCGGTCACCCGCGGCGAGATGGTGATGGCGCGGCCATCGGTGTAGGCATCATCGGTATCCTCGAGGTTCTTGGTGGATAGCCAATACCAGATGCCGCCGCCGATCAGGCCCGCCAGGATCACCACCATGCCGATGCGCACATAGGGGCGCGCCTTCTGCCGGCGCTGGTCCTGCTTGCGGTCAGCCTCCTTCTCGCGGGCCCGCTCGGTTTCGTCCTCACCCGTGCCGGAGGCGGCGGGCTTCTGCTGGCCGGGACCGCGGGGAGCGGGCTGATCCTGATCCGCCCGCGGCGCGTCAGGCTGGCCGCCAACGGAGGCGCGTGCCTGGGTCGGGGCGTGAGAAGGCTCGATATCGGCCATGCGAGGTCCCAAGCAGATCGCGTTGCATCACACCACGCCGGAGCCGGGTTCGCCAGTGCCGCGCGACGGCGGTACGCGTTGGGGGCACCAAACCTGGTGATGTCCGGACTGACCGTCCGGTTCGGTCAGTTGGGTGCCGCGCCGTCGCATCCAAGTCAAGCGCCTGGCAGCGGCACCAACGTCGCTATTGCGTGAACGCGGGGGACAAGGCCGGGGCCACCGGAGCGCCGGTAAAGGCCTGGGTGCGCACCAGGCGGGCATAGAGCCCGTCACGCGCCATCAGGTCGGCATGGCTGCCTTGCTCCACGGCGCAACCCTCGGCCATGGCCACCACAAGGTCGGCATCGCGCACCGTGGAAAGGCGATGCGCGACGATGATGGTGGTGCGGCCGGCGCGCAGGCGGGTGAGCGCCAACTGCACGGCCGCCTCGCTTTCAGCGTCGAGCGCGCTGGTGGCCTCGTCGAGCAGCAGGATCCGGGGGTTGCGCAACAGGGCGCGGGCCAGGGCCACGCGCTGGCGCTGGCCACCGGAGAGCAGCAATCCGCCGGGGCCGACGCGGGTATGCAGCCCATCCGGCAAGGCGCGGATGAAATCTGCGGCGGCGGCGGCCTCCGCCGCGTCCCAGATGACGGCCTCCGGCATGGGCGCGGCGGCCGCATCGGCGCGCGTGGCCTGCACGGCGCGGCCGAGGGCGATGTTGTTGCCGACCGTATCGTCGAACAGCATCACGTCCTGGCCGACATAAGCGATGGCGTCGCGCAGGCTCGAGAGGGTGACGTGGCGCAGATCGGCGCCGTCGATCAGGATGCGGCCGCTGGTGACATCCTTCAGGCGCGGGATAAGGGTCAGCGCGGTCGATTTGCCGGCGCCTGACGCACCCACCAGCGCCACGGTGAGGCCAGGCAGAGCCTCGAAACTGAGGGCATCGAGACCGATCCGGCCGTCCGGGTAGATGAAACCCACCTCCTCGAACACCAGATGGCCGCGGCCGGCGGGCAGAGAGACAGCACCCGGACGGTCGACGATGCTGGGGGGCTCGTCCACCACGCTGAAGACACGCACGAGGCCGGCCATACCCTCCTGAAGCGCGGAATTCAGCGCCCCCAAGGCCCGCACCGGGCGGGAGGCGAGCAGGAGCGCGGCGACAAAGCCGTTAAAATCGCCCAGCGTGTTGCCGCCATGCGCGGCGCGCCAGCCGGCGAAGCCGAGAACAAGCGCCACGGCGACGCCGCCCAGCATTTCCAGGAACGGATCCACGCGGGCGCGGCTGCGGTTCATGCGCAGCAACGACTGATACAGGCGTTCAAAGGTGCGCGCGGCGCGGCGTTGCTCCACCGCTTCCAGCCGGTAGGCGCGGATCGTGCGGGCCTGGGCAAAACTTTCGTTCAGCAGCGTGGCGGTCTCTCCCATGCGCTCCTGCATGCCGCCGGAGGCACGCCGCACGCGCTTGCCCACGCGCTGGATCGGCAGGGCGGCCAGCGGGTAGAGGGCGGCGGCGATGAGGGAGAATTCCCAGTCCAGATAGAACATGGTGCCGACGAGGCCGACGACGGTGACGACGTCACCCACGGAATTGACCGCGCGGATCATCGCCTCGCGGATGGTGGTGGCGTCCGTGGTGAAGCGCGCGGCCAAAGCGGCCGGCGCCTCGCGCTCCAGCCGGGCGAGGTCGGCATGCACAAGCTGGGCGAACATGCGGTCCTGCAATTCGCGGATCACCACCAGCACGAGCTGCTGCACCAGCACCGTCTGGCCGTACTGAGACAGGCCCTTGGCCGTGGTGATGGCCACCACCAGGGCGGGTATCTGATAGAGTATCCGGCTATCGTGGCTGTTGAACATGTCGGTGGCGCGCTGGATGACCAAAGGATAGAGCGCTGACAGCGCCGCCATGAGTATTGTCAGCAACATCACCAGAAGCAGTTGGACGCGGTGATGGCGGATGTGCTCGCGCCAGAGCCGCAGCATCATGGCGCGCGTGGTGGTCTCGTCGGTCATCGCGGGGCGTCTAGCACGGGGCCGGGCAAGACAGAAAACTCGTTCTTTTTTGAAAAAATAACCAAGAAAATTCTTTTCGCTCAGGCAACTGTGGTTACACGAGTGTCGGATTGGCGGCGAAGGCGCGGGAATAAAAGTTTTTTGGTTCTTTTTTTCAAAAAAGAACGACTTTCTTCACGCGGTCTGGGTCGTATCCTCGTCAAACGCCTTATTTTTGGCGCCGGTCGCGCGCAGATGCCAGAGCCGCTCATGCGAGGCCATCAGCGGTGCGACGATCGCCTCCCGCCGGTCGGGCCGCGGGGCCACCCGAAGCAGCACGAGTTCCAGCGTGACCAGAAGGTCGGTCGCGACCTGCAATTCGCCCTCGTCGCAGGCGTGGTCGAAGGCCGCCTGGATCTTGTCACTCAGGCGGCGGCTATAGCGTTCCTGATCAGGGCTGGCGGCGGCTGGCTGGGGCGTGGTGGGCTGAGACATGGGTCATGACCAGAAAGAATCGCGATTACAATGCCAGACGTTGACGCAAACTCAAAGCATGAGGCAGCGATACCGGGACAAGTCTCGTTTAAGAGACCCCTTCCCGGTCAGCAATGGACAGCCGGTTTCATGTCGAAACGGTCGAGTTTGCCGTCCATGGAGAAGTCGCCGAAGTCCATGGCGAGGTTGTCGGCAACGCCATTGGCGAAATAGCGCATGCCGATTTCGTAGTCCGGCGTCTCATCGTCCGTGTCGCGCGCGAAGAACGCAATGTGGACATGCCCGAATGGCAGGGCGGAGAGCCCGGGCCAGGCTTGCGGGACCGGCCGCTTCCAGTTCTCTATGGTAACAAAAGTGTCCTGCGCGCCATCCGCGCCGGTGCCGTCGAACAGGGGCACGGAGAGGAAGCGGCGCCCGGCCTCGGCGGCATCCAGGATAGCGGCGGTGTGGGCCATGGGGAACAGCGTTCCGTCGGGCAGCAGCACATGGGTTTTCTGCGGGCTGGTGAAATCGGCGGTTCCGCGGCCGCCAGCATGTTCCAGCACGGCTGAGCCATCCAGTTGCTCGGTGACGCTCTGGCCGGTGACCTGCTTGGTGTGGAAGTCGAGGTGGGTGCCGTCCTTGCTCTCCAGCGTGGCGTAGTCGGAGACCATATGAACGTTCTGCCCGTCCTTGTTGGTGACGTCGATCACCAGATGCTGGGAGGTTGTCCAGGCGGTGCAGCTATCCACGACATCATAGGTCATGGTGCCGGAGGCATCGATGACGCCCTCCTCCTTGGACGTGTCCAGGGTGAGCCGGTACACCGCGTGGTGCGCCGCCAGTGCGGCCGCTGCGGCAGGGGACACGGCGACGGACGTGAAGACGAGGATGAAGGCGGCCAGAGGGCGCATGCGCGGGAAGGCTCCGAAGGCAATGGGCAGACATAGGCCCAAGCGGCGGGGCTGCACCAGTTGGGCAGTCGCGAACGCCCAGGCAAATGGTCGCAAGGAAGGGGGAGTCTTCTTTCTTAATAAAACGAAGCAAAAAAATGGGTTCGTCTGGGCTTCGGTGTTGCCCGGCTAGACGACACTATAGCCGGCTTGGATGAGAAAGGCGGCGCCGAAGAGGAGGGTGGCGAAAATCGCCAGTATCCCGGCGGCGATGCGGGGGTGGTGGCGGAGCAGCCACGCGGCACCGATGAACATGCCCATGGCGGGATAGAGCAGCCGAAGCGTGGCGTGGCCAGGGCGAGAGGCGCTGTTGAAAATGATGAATACGGCGAAGGTCGCGCCACCCTGGAGCAGCACGGGCAGCGGGGCCGCGCGCCGACCGGCAGCCAGCGCGATCAGGCCGACGGCCTGCGCCGCACGGTTGAGGCTACCGTTGAGGGAAAATTGCAGCCAGTCGGTCGAGGGCGGATGCGCGATATGCTTCAGGCCGCGGATGGCGCCGGCGAGTTCCGGCAGGATCATCACTTGCAGGGCGGCGGCCGGGATGCGCTGGAGCCAGGGAAGCGGCGTGTCCCATGCCAGCTGGGCTTTCATGAAGGCCACGGGATCGCCGAGAAACACCGCCTGCCAGGCAATGAAGGCTGCGAGGCCCGACACAGCGAGCAACGAGATGCCGGCCGCCCGGAACAGCGCGCGCAGGCGATGGCCGTCGGGCGCCGCGGCGAAGCCGCCGAGCCAGGCGTGCCGCGCCGCCATGGCGGCAACCGTCAGCCCGGTCGCAAGGCCAAGAGGGCCACAGGCAGTGGCAAGGCCAGCATACACCGCCGCACGCCAGAGCCGCCCATCCAGCAGCGCGAGCAAGGCCATAACGCTGAGCAGATTCATCAGCCCGGTCGGGTAGGACATCGGCAGGAAGCTGGCGCCGGGATAGAGCGCGAACATCCAGGTGGCGGTTTTGGCAGACTGGCGCGGCAGCAGGCGCAGAGCGAGGCGATCGAAAGCGCGGATGGAGGCCCAAGCGAAGCCGGCGGCCATGGCCACGATCGCCCAGGATGCGGTGATAAGGCCCGGGATGGCAGCCTGCACCAGCCGCACCAGGATCGGCCAGAGCGGGAAGAAGGCGACATCCTGCTTCACGTCCGGCGTTGCCGGAGTCCAGACATAGCCTTGCGTCGCGATGCGGCCATACCAAACGGCATCGAAGGGAAAGAAGCTGGCCACGGTGTGGCCGTGCAGCTCGGCCGGCCAGGAGCCGAAATGCCCCACCCAGGGCGGCGGCACCAGCGCCCCGAGCGCCAGTCCGGAGAGGATCACACCCAGGCATGCGATGGTGGCATAGAACGATGGTGCCCAGGCGGCCGGCGGCGCAGCGATCATCGCCGCTCTCTGCAACCATTCCCTGCCCCGTGTCACGCCCCTATCCCGCGCCCCCCCGGACCACCCGCGCGGACGGGGTTGCTTGCGCCGCCAGTGTTCGGCCGGTAGCCTTAGGGGTAATCGTTTCACATATCGAATATGACCTTCGCATGAATGACGAGCAGATTGTCGCGGTCGCGATTCAGCACGCGCGCGAAATATTCAAGGTGCCCGACCTGGAGTTCGACAAGGCCCTGGTGTTCCAGGAGATACGCGGCTTCGATTCGGTGCAGGCGGTGCAGTTCATCCTGGCGATGGAGGGGGCGCTGGACGTGATGCTGAGCGAAGAGGACGTGGATAATATGCGGACGATGGGGGATATGCTCGATATCGTGAAGGCACGATTGGCGGAGAAGACGTAAGTGTTCTTTTTTGAAAAAAAGAACCAAAAAACTTTTACTTCTTTAAATTTACGTTAACCGCCCGGCGCGCGCAAGTATCAAAAGTTTTTTGCTTCTTTTTTTCAAAAAAGAAGGCCTTTCTTATTCTTTAATATTCAACTTCTCCGCCAACCCGATCCGTTGCAGCTTTCCCGTAGACCCTTTCGGGATCTCGTCCACGAACACGATGCGCTGCGGCACCTTGAACGCCGCGAGCCGTGAGGCCGCGAATTTACGCAAGGTTTCGCTATCCACGGTTTCGCCCTCGTGCAGCACCACCGCCGCGGCCACATCCTCGCCGAACAGCCGGCTGGGCATGGCGAAGGTGACGACCTGTTTGACCGCCGGGTGTTCCATCAGCAGGTTGTCCACCTCCAGCGGCGAGACCTTTTCGCCGCCGCGGTTGATGATTTCCTTCAGCCGGCCGGTGAGGCGCAGATAGCCCTCGCCATCCAGCACGCCTTCATCGCCGGTGCGGAACCAGCCGGCGGTGAAGGAGCGGGCGTTGGCGTCGGGGTTGTTCTCGTAGCCGGCGGTGACGTTGGGGCCGCGGATGACCACTTCGCCGGGAACGCCGGCGGGGAGAAGCTGGCCGGCATCGTCCATGATGGCAATCTCAGGGCCGGCGGCGATGCCGACGCTGCCCGCAAAACGGGGCGCGGGCGGCAGCGGGTTGCTGGCCATCTGGTGGGCGGCTTCCGTCATGCCGTAGGATTCGATCACCGGCACGCCAAACCCTTCCTCCAGCGCGGCCATCACTTGCGGTGGCAGCGAGGCGGAGGAGGATCGGATAAAGCGCAGGCGGCCGCCCGCCAGGCTGTCGCGGAAGCGCGGCAGCAGTTCCAGCAGCGTTTGGTGCATGGTGGGCACCGCGGTGTACCAGGTGGGCCGCGCCTCCTTCATCCAGGAAAAGAAGCGGAAGGCGGCAAGCCCAGGGGCGCAGACCACCGAGCCGCCGGCGGCGATGGAGGAGAGAACGGCCGCGATCAGCCCGTGGATGTGGAACAGGGGCATGATATTGAGGCACACATCGTCCGGGCCGAGGGCGAGTGTGCGGCCGATATGGGCAGCGGATGCGGCCACGTTGGCCTGGCTGAGCGGCACGATCTTGGGCCGCGCGGTGGTGCCGGAGGTGTGCAGGATCAGCGCCACGTCGCCGGGCTGGGCCATGGCGGACTCCGCGGCAATAACCGCGCCCGGCGGCGGGGTGAGCGTGAAGCTGCCGGCCGGACCGGTGCCGGGGGTGAGTTCGATCACCGCAATGCCGCGCGCCGCGGCCACCGCCCGCGCCGGCGTATCGGTCCCCGCCTGCACCACCAGGGCGCGTGTGCCCAGATCGCCCAGATAAAAATCATATTCCTCCGCCTTGTAGGCGGGGTTCAGCGGCGCGGTCGTGGCGGCGGTGCCGATCGCGAGGAAGGCGGCGGCCATCTCGGGGCCGTTGGGCAGAACGATGGCCACACGATCGCCCCGGCCAATGCCGGCTTCGTTCAGCGTGGCCCTGGTTTGGGCCGCCAAATCGCGCAGACCGGCAAAGGTGAGCGCAAGGCGGCCGGGTGCGCCGATGGCCGGTGCCGAGTCCGCGCCGCCTGTGATCAGGGCGGCGATGCTATCGGCGTGCGGCATCAGGGTGCTCCTTTTTCGCGGAAGGCGGCATTGGCGGAACGGTTCAGCAGCCAGGCATTGGCGGCCACGCGTACCCAGTCCAGATCGTTTGGGTCGTCGCCGGTGGGGGTGATGACGAAGCTGGACATGTATCCGCGCATAAGACCGGGAGCCAGGAGTTCCACCATGCCGGAGGGGCGGCCGCGCATGCAGGGCACGATATAAAGCAGCGTGTTGGGACCGGCCCGGTTAAGTTCCAGCAGCACGGCCTGCGCCTCGGCCACGCAGAGCGGAGGCGGCAGAACTTCGTAGGAGAGCGGGGGATCCCACATGGGGATGAGGCCACGATTGCCGGTGCCGATTCGTGGTGCACCATAGCCGGGCATGACCACTGCCATCTTGCGCGGTTCCGAGCGCACGAGCGTAAATATCTTGCGGCCGCTGCGCAGGCCATCGAGGAATTTGCGGCGCAGGAATCCAAGTTTGATCTTCTGCTCGCGGGCGACGGTATCGGCCTCGGCCTCGTTCTCATGAATCATCGTATGCCAGCGTATGCCGTAGCGCTTGATGGCGAGCATGTATTCGCGTGGGTTTCCTTCATGATGCAGATGCAGGTCGATATCGGTGGCGACCGTTGCCGCCTTGAAGGCGTCCACGAGGCCGGTGAGCAGGGCACGAAGCGGGGTGTTGGCGAAGCGGAGAAGGCCGAGGATCTCGGCACCCGCCTTGCGCTGGGCCAGGCCGAAGGCACAATTATCCCCCAGGCTTTCGAAGCCGCGCATGAGGTCGGCGGGTTTGATGCCGGTTTCAGCCTCGACGGCGGCACGCAATGCGTCGGCGCCAAGATCACCAAACCGCCCGGACACGGCCAGCGGCGGCATATCCTCCAGATCGTCACCCCGCAGGCTGGCGGCATCGTACAGCCGTGGCGGCGGCCGTTCCACGGTGATCGAGTGCAGCATGGCGGCGTACGCGTGCTGGGGATTGGCGCCGGCGAAGCCACGCATGGCGATGGCATCCGGCAGATGAAAAGTGAGGTGGATCTCCCTGCGGCCCTCGGTGATTTCGCTCGGCAGGGCGAGGGCGATGACCGTTTCGTCCCGCAGGCGGAACTGACCCAGGACAATGCCCTCGGCCAGGACCGCCACGCGCTGGTACGGCAGGAGATCGTGGATGGTGAGTGTGGCCAAGCCGATCCGCAGGATGACGGGACCTGGCTCCGCCGGGAGGGGTAGTACTAGCTGGCAGACGCGGGCGGCGCTCCAGACGAGGCCATCAGTGTCGGTATACCAGGAATCGTCCAGGAAGGAGGCACCCGATTGTCCGGGCCCGAAGCTATGGACAGCGATCGAGCCGGGCGACGCCGGCTGCGCCGAGGCGGCGCCGAGCAGATCAAGCCGGGTAAAGCCGGCACGCAGGGGCCTCTCGCCCGCGGATGGGCCCTGCGCGGGGGCAAGGGTAAGGCTGAGGACGCGCAGCGCGAGGAGTCGATCCTCCCCAGGGCGGCCGAACCAGTCGAGACGCGCGAAGCCGGGGTGGTGGAAGGCGATGTCGATCGGCGCGCCGTCCCTCAGCATCGCTGCGGGAATGTGGCAGCGCAGGCGGGTAGGGCCCGCGATTCGCTGCCAGCCGGCCTGATAGCCGTTAACGCGCAGTGCGAGGACCTGCGCCTGCACGATGGGCGGGGCAAGGCAGGGTTCCAGATCGATCTCGAGCACCAGGGCGCCAGACCATCGGGGCGCCGGCAAGCAGAGCGTGCTGCACGCGCCGGTTGACCAGACACCGTGGTCGTCCTGCCCGCTCCAGCCGCGCCGCCTGATCTCGCCGCTGGCACCACCCTTGCCGAATTCGACGTGCAGGGCGCCGGCGGGGGCGGCATCAACGTTCACGAGCGTGGCTCGGCGGCAGGGAAGCGGCCTTCGCGGTAGCCGAAGCGCCAGAAATGGGCCTGTGCGGAGGCAACCGTGCCGGCGGCGATCAATGGCGCCACGTCTGGATAGCGGCTGCGATACCAGGCTTCATCCACGATCATCTCGAAGGGCCAGCGGCATTCCGTGTAGCCATATTCGGCGTAATGGGCGGCGGCGCTGGCAAAGCCGCCGCGCTCGATCGCTCGGTCGACACCCTGATATGTCTTGCGGTACCAGGCTTCGTCGACCGGAACGGCGAGCAGCAGGCGGCGGACGATCCCCATCAGCGCAGCCCGCTCCATCTGCACGTACAACCCATCCCTGGCGGGATGAACATGCGTCAGGGCGCGGATTTCGGCAAATGAGGGCGGTTGCCGGAGATCGTCACGATCGGCCGCGAACGGCAGACGGCCTTCAAAATATCCGTGCGCCAGGAAATGATGCGCCGAAGAGCGAAAAACACCGCGCGAGATCGCCTGCGCTACTCCCGGATAGGCCGAACAGTACCATTGTTCATCGACAGGCACGGGTTCCAGCAGGCGACGCAGGAAGGGAATGTAACTCTCAAAGCCAAATCGCACGGTGGAGGACTCGGGGAGGGAGGCACCATTTAACCATTTGTCGATAAGTGGAAACGGCACTATATAATTGAACGGCATGGTTGTAGCAGACTCCGACACGCTGGGCACTGGATCAAAACCACTCGCCCATCACGGATTCGATTAAATTGCTCTAATTTCCGACGATTGATCCCCATTCTAGGCGCATTGTGATAATCGGACGTTGAACGAAATCCCCACAAAAGAAAAGCGCCCACAACCATTCGGGGTAAGTGGCGCAAGATCATTGCGCTTGGATTCGGCTTGCGCCCGTCATAAACGGTGTTTGACACATGAGGGGAGGCTTCGCGACGCAACCGATAGAACCTCAGTCGTCGGGCCAGCGCGTGCATGCGCGTTTGGGAGCAGGCGCAGGCCTTCGGCACGCCTGAAGGCGAGTGAATCGGTACGGGGGCACGCGGGCTGGCGACACCAGATGGCGTTGAGGGATCCGACAACTGGCGCCCGCCGTGCCTATGATGCGCCACGCTAATGTGGCGGATGAGCGGCCGCGCGGCGACCGATACATGGGTGCAAGCGGGGCCTGACGGCCGGGTCGTCGCCTTCAACGTCGATTTCGGATACGGCGGCAACAGCCGCAAGCTGGCGAAGGAAGGGTGGTCCACCCCCGAGGAGTCCGAGACCTGGTCGATCGGCGGAACTAGCCGACTCAGCCTGCCGGCACCCGGCGTTGCCGCCACGTATGTGATGGTACTGAAACTGCGGCCGCATACGGTCGATGGGCGGCTCTCGGCGCAGCGATTGATCGTTGTCGTCAATGGCATGGAGATCGCCCGGTTTGTGGTTCCGCGCCGCACCCTACGTGCGTGCAGAATACCATGGACGCTGATCGCCGGCTCGCCGGTGATCGACATCACCTTCCTGACACCTGACGCGGCGCGGCCAGCGGAGTCCGGCGGCTCGGCAGACCGGCGTCTGCTCGGGGTCGCCTTCTCGCAGCTTCAGCTCTACGGCGATGCCTACGAGGGACATCATACCGACATATTCACGACATCGAACCAGCCGGTGCCGGTTGATATCGATTCGATTATGCTCGCGGATCAGATTTCGTTGCACGATCTGATGCTGAAATTCGAAAGCCTGGGCCAGAATTGCGAATTCGGGCTGGTGCAGCGGCAGTGCAAGGCGGAGCCGCTGGGGCTGCTGCGGTTTTCCAGCACGCCGTTGCCCAAGTTGCTGGCGGCGCTGGAGGCAGGTTTTGCCGGGATGGGCCTGCCGGAGACCTTGCAGGTTGAGGTCTCGTCCAACGGGCGCGAGTTCATGATCAACGATACGCGGTTCGGGTTTCTCTACCACGCCTTCGTGGAGGCCGGCGCGATGAGCGTGGAGGATCTGCATGCCCGGGAGGTGCGGCGTGTTCCCTTCCTGATCCGTAAGCTGCTGGAGGATCTGGAGGCCGGCGAGAAGATTTTCGTGTTCAAGGGCATGGGCGCGATGGAGGAGGAGGAGGTGTTTCCCCTCGCCGTGGCGATCCGGCGCTATGGGCCGAACACGTTACTGTTCATCAACCTTGCCGATGCCACCCACAAGCCGGGCACGGTGGAGGTACGGGCGCCGGGGTTCCTGGTGGGCTATGTGGACCGGTTCGCCCCCACCGAGAACGCGGCGGATTTTCAGCTGGCGCAATGGGTGAGGATTTGCCGCGAGGCTTACCGGTTCCGGCTGGCCACACGGCGGGCCTAGCACGCCCCAAGATAATGACCCGCCGGCGATAGACCCACCTGAACGAATAAAAGTTTTTTGGTTCTTTTTTTCAAAAAAGAACAGCTTCCTTCAATGGTCAGGATCAATGCATGGAGAAGAAAAGCAAGAAAAGTCTTCTTTTTTGAAAAAAAGAAGCAAAAAACTTTTGTTCTTGGGGCATCGGAAACCCGGCAGCGCGCCGCGTCTTCAGCCAGGGATGGCGAGGTGCAAACCCACATGTCTCACTATGACTTAATCGTTGTCGGCAGCGGGCCGGGGGGCGCCGCACTCGCGCATCGCCTGGCACCAACAGGCAAGAAAATCCTGCTCATCGAGCGCGGCGACTACCTGCCGCGCGCCCAGGCCAACTGGGACAGCAAAACCGTGTTCGTGGACGGCACCTACCAGGCCAGCGAAACCTGGTACGGCGCGGACGGACGCAGCTTCCATCCGGGGCTGCACTACTACGTGGGCGGCAATTCCAAAATGTATGGCGCCGCGCTGTTCCGCCTGCGCGAACGCGATTTCGGCGAAATCGTCCACCAGCATGGCATCTCGCCGGCCTGGCCGCTCTCCTACGTCGACTTCGAACCCTTCTACACCGAAGCGGAAACCCTCTTCGCCGTGCATGGACAGCGCGGTGAAGACCCAAACGAGCCGCCGGCGAGCGGCCCCTATCCGCACCCGCCCGTCTCCCACGAACCGCGAATCCAGGCGCTGAGCGACAGCCTGGCGGCCGACGGGCTACACCCGTTCCATCTGCCGCTGGGCATCAAGCTGACCGAACATAACGGCAAGCCAACGCCTACCAGCGTGTGCATACGCTGCGACGCTTTTGACGGCTTTCCCTGCCTGCTGAACGGTAAAGCCGATGCCCAGGTGATGTGCGTGGACCCCATGCTCGCGTCCCACCCCAATGTGGAACTGCTGACCAATACGCTGGTGACGAAACTGCAAACTGATCCCACGGGACGCAGCATCAGCGGCGTGCATGGGGTGCGAGAGGGCGAGCAGCTTGTGCTTACCGCCGATATCGTGGTTGTGGCCTGCGGCGCACTCTCCTCCGCGCTGCTTCTGCTGCGCTCGGGCAACGACGCGCACCCCGGGGGGCTCGCCAACGGGTCGGGCCAGGTGGGCCGCAACTACATGCGCCACAACCAGTCCGTGCTGATGGCCCTGCTGCGCGAACCCAACGATACGGTGTTCCAGAAAACCCTGGCGGTGAGCGATTTCTACTTCGGCGCCGATGATTGGGACTATCCGCTCGGCCTGATCCAGATGTGCGCGAAATCCCATGGCGACCAGATCAAGGGAGAGCTCCTGCCCGGCACGCTCGACTTCCTGCCCGACATGCCATTCGAAACGATGGCACGGCACTCGATGGATTTCTGGCTTTCATCGGAGGATCTGCCGCGCCCCGAAAACCGCATCTATTACGATGGTGAACGGGTCGTTCTGGACGTGCATGAACAGGGCGGCGAAGCGCACCGACGGCTGAAGAAGAAACTGGAATACCATCTCAGCCGCAATGCCGCGCATCTGGTGCTGCTGGAACGCAAACTGTATCTGGGCAAGGGCATCCCCATCGGCGGCACCGCGCACCAGGCCGGCACCGCGCGGTTCGGCACGGACCCTGCCAGTTCGGTTCTGAACCTCGATTGCCGCGCGCATGAGATCGACAATCTCTATGTGACGGACGCAAGCTTCTTTCCCTCCATCGGCGCGGTGAACCCAACGTTGACCATCATCGCCAATGCCCTGCGCGTGGCTGCCCATATTCAGCAAAGGCTGTGCGCATGACCGCGGCCCTGGCGGCCTTTGCCACGCGCGCGCTGCTGGTGATGCTGTTCCTGCCGTTCAGCGCGCTCGACAAGCTGCTGAATTTTCGCGGTGCCGTGGCCCAGGCGAGCGAGATCGCACCGCGCTCGGTCGCGCCGGCGCTGATCGTGGTGGGGCTTGCCGTGGAAATCCTGATGCCGCTCGCGATCCTGACAGGCACGGCGGATCGCGCGGCGGCACTGGTGATGGCGGGCTATTGCATGATCACCGCCCTGCTGTGGAAGCGGTTCTGGTCGCCGGGGGATTTCTGGGCCTCCGGCACCAGCCAGGGGCGCACCCTGTTCTGGGATTTTGTGAAGAATTTTTCGTTGGCCGGCGGGTTTCTGCTGATTGTCGCGGGCAGCCACGGCGATACGGCGAGATTTTTGGCTCACCCGTTCGCCTCCTCCCACCCTTACACGGAGCACGCGGCGCCATGAGCGATACCGGTGCCAAACCCACCATCCCCTACTGGCATCTCTGGACCGATGAGCACGGCGTGAGCCACCACGCAAGCTGCGAACTGACGCAGTTCGAACTGAAAGGCGTGGGTGCGGCCGATCCGCAGTGGAACAACCGCCAGCCGCGCGGGGAAGCCACAGCCGTGTTCACGGTGCAGCCGGTGGGATGGGTGGGCGACTGGCATGAAAATCCGGCGCCGCAATGGATCGTCCCCCTCAGCGGACGCTGGTGGGTGGAAGCGATGGACGGCACGCGCGTGGAAATGGGGCCGGGCGAGCTCTCCCTCGGCGAGGACCAGAATTGCACGCAAACCCCGGACGGGCGGCGCGGGCATCGCTCCGGTACGGTGGGGGATCAGCCGGCGGTGCTGATGACGGTGCAGTTGCATGTTCCGCCGACGCGGCGTGCATGTAACAGGAAGTAAGATGTTCTTTTTTGAAAAAAAGAACCAAAAAACTTTTGTTCGTTCAGGTTCGTCGCGTGCGGACGTGTCGGATCCTCGGGAAGGCCAAGGGGTAAGAGTTTTTTGGTTCTTTTTTTCAAAAAAGAACATGTCTTCTTCATGACGTCCTTCGACTTCACCACCCCCGCCTTCCGCGCCCTCGTCCTGCCCAACGCGCCCTTGATGACGCTGGGCGCGGGCTACGCCTGGCTGGAAGGCCCTGTCTGGTGCGGTGACGCGAACCAGCTTCTGGTGAGCGACGTTCCCAATGATCGCATCCTGCGCTGGACCGAGGATGCGGGCGTGAGCGTGTTCCGGGAACCATCCGGCTTTGCCAACGGCCATACGCGCGACCGCCAGGGGCGGCTGATCGGGTGTTCGCATCAGCAGCGCGCGATCATCCGCACGGAGTTGGATGGCTCGCTCACCACGCTAGCCGGCCATTACGAGGGCAAGCGCCTGAATTCGCCCAACGATGTAACGGTGGCCAGCGACGGCGCCATCTGGTTCACCGATCCCCCTTATGGCATCAATACCGATTACGAAGGCGGCAAGCAGATCGCTGAGTTGCCGTCCCGTGTTTACCGCCTTGACCCGGAGTCAGGCGATCTCGCCATCGTGGCGGAGGATTTTGTCGGGCCTAACGGGATCTGTTTCTCGCCGGACGAAAGCCGGCTCTACATTGCCGAAACGGGGCAGCAATTCGTGGCTGACGGCGCCTCCCACATCCGGGTGTTTGATGTGGCCGGTGGAAGAGCGCTGGAAAATGGCCGGTTTTTCCACAAGGTGGTGCCGGGCGCCGCGGACGGTTTCCGCTGCGATCAGGATGGAAGGCTCTGGACCAGCGCCGGCGACGGCGTGCATTGCCTCTCGCCCGAGGGCGAGATTTTGGGAAAGATTTTCACCGGGGGCGTCGTATCGAATCTGTGTTTCGGCGGCCGCGACCGCTCGCGGCTGTTCATTTGCGCCGCGCATGCGCTGCTGGCGATCTACACCAATGTGCGCGGCGCCCAATGGCCGTGAAAGCGCTGCGCCTGGACTGTATCAGCCTCAATGTGCGCGATCTGGCGGTGTGCGGATTCTATACGGAGGCACTGGGGTTTGCCGTGGCAGGCCCCGTGCGCCAGGATCAGGCGCTGGCGGCTCTGCTCGGCGCGCGCGGGGCGCGCAGCGTGCGGTTGCAGCGGGGCGATCAGTTTCTGGAACTGGTGGCTCTGGAACCCGCCGGCGATCCGTATCCCGCGCGGAGCCGCAGCAACGATCTGTGGTTTCAGCACATCGCGCTCGTCACCTCGGATATGGGAGCGGCCTACGCCCGCCTGTGCCGGCATGCGTTTACGCCGATTTCGCAAGCAACGCCGGTGGCGTTGCCGGGCGGCATCGTTGCATTCAAGTTCCGCGATCCGGAGATGCATCCGCTTGAACTGATCCAGTTCCCCAAAGCCGATCCGGCGACCGCGGAGGGCATCGACCACTCCGCCATCGCCGTGGCGGAGGCAGCCCGCAGCATCGCGTTCTACAGAGAAAGGCTTGGCCTGGCGCTCAGCGCGCGGCAGATCAACCGCGGCCCGGCGCAGGCCGCGCTGGATGATCTGGAGGCACCGGAGGTGGAGGTTGTGGCGCTGGCGCCCATGCGCGCCGCGCCGCATGTGGAACTGCTGGCCTACCGCAGCCCCATCGGACGCCGCCTCACGCTGGCTTCAGGCAGCCTTGCCGCCACAAGGCTGGTATTTGCCACGCCGGCCGGGGCAGGGGTGCTGGGCGAGGACGCTGCCAGGCCGTCTCTGATACGGGATCCGGATGGCCACATGCTGCACCTACGTCCGGATATGTCAACGGCGGTATACGCCTGAGCCGCCGGATTGCTTTGCCCGACCGTGACTCTACTCTGGCGTTTGCATGGCCAATGCCAGCGAAGGGTCGATGAATGAATAACCAGGCCGATACGATAGCGCCGCGGACGCCACTGTGGCGCAGCACGAGGTACAGACGGGTCGTCCAGGCGTTTGCCTATCCCGTCTTCAGAACCCTCAATCGGCCGCGCCTGCAATGGCTTGCCCACGCGGCGTATGATTTTGCCCTGCGCATGAACGGCATCGCCATCAACTTCCCGGGCCGGCATGGCCTGACCGTGGGCGAGGAAGGTTTCATCGCGGCCTGGCTGAGCGCGCCGGCCTGCACGCAGGACGATGTTTTGCTCGATGTGGGCGCGAATGCCGGCGCCTATAGCCGGGTGTTGCGGATGGTGGCACCCGCGGCGCGGATCTACGCCTTTGAACCGCATCCGCGCACCTTCGCCGCACTCGCCGGTGCCCTGGCACATGATCGCGGCCTCACGCTGCTGAATATGGCGGTGTCGAACACGCCCGGCGACATAAAGCTCTATGATTTTGCCAGCAGCGACGGTTCAACTCAGGCCAGCCTGGACGAGGCGACGCTGAAAATGTTTGCCGCGGATGTGGTGGCGCACGATGTGCGCGCCACGACCATAGACGCATTCATGGCCGATCGTGGGATAACCAAGATTCGCCTCCTGAAGATCGATACCGAGGGCTTCGATCTCGCGGTGCTGCAGGGCGCGCGGGCTGCCCTGGCAGCCCGCGCGATTGATGCCATCCAGTTTGAATTCATCCCTGCCAACATCGCCCGGCACGTCACGATGCGCGATTTCTACGAGGTTCTTCAGGGCTATAAGCTGCATCGGCTCTGCATGAACGGCACGCTCGCTCCGATGGGAGCCTACAACGTGAAGTGGTGCGAGATTTATGTGACTCACAACCTGGTTGCCCTGCCGGCGTAGAAAGCCTCGTCGTGATCCGGATGGGAAGAATGTTCTTTTTTGAAAAAAAGAACCAAAAAACTTTTGTTCGTTGGAGTACGCTTCCGGCGACTCCGCGACAGCGAGTGAAAAGTTTTTTGCTTCTTTTTTTCAAAAAAGAAGACCTTCCTTGCCTACCTCTCCCTCAGAACCCCCGCCGCCTCCACCGCAAAATACGTCAGCACCCCATTCGCCCCCGCGCGCTTGAAACCGAGCAGGCTCTCCATCATCCCACGCTCACGATCCAGCCACCCGCGCTCGATCGCCGCGATCATCATCGAATACTCGCCCGAGACCTGATAGGCGAAGATGGGCACAGCGAATTTCTCCCGCACCCGGCGCACGATATCCAGATAGGGCATGCCGGGCTTCACCATCACCATATCCGCGCCCTCCGCCAGATCGGCGGCCACTTCGCGCAGCGCCTCATCGGAATTCGCCGGATCCATCTGATAGGTCTTCTTGTCCCCATGCAGGGATTTGGCGGAGCCAAGCGCATCGCGGAACGGACCGTAGAAGGCGCTGGCATATTTGGCCGCGTAGCTCATGATGCGCGTGTGGATCAGCCCGGCCCCATCCAGCGCCGAACGGATCGCCCCCACACGGCCATCCATCATGTCCGATGGCGCGATGATATCGATGCCCGCCTCGGCCTGATTGACCGACTGGCGGGTGAGCACGGCCAGCGTTTCGTCATTGGCGACATAGCCATGCCGGATCACGCCATCATGCCCATGATCGGTGTAAGGATCCAGCGCCACATCGCCGATCAGGCCCAGATCGGGGAATTCCCGCTTCAGCAGCCGGGCAGCCGAGCACATCAGGTTCTCGGCGTTCAGCGCCTCCGTCCCTTCGGCATCCTTCTTGTGCGCAGGGGTTGCGGGAAACAGGGCGATGGCGGGGATGCCCAGCCGGGCCGCAGGCTCGATATGGGCAGCGAGCTTGTCCAGGCTCACACGATCCACGCCCGGCATCGCCGCCACGGGCACCCGCAGGCCGGCGCCTTCGATAACAAACACCGGCCAGATCAGATCGTCCACGGAGAGGCTGCTCTCCGCCACCATGCGCCGCGTCCACGCATCATGGCGCAGGCGACGCGGGCGGCCGGCGGGAAAGGCCGCCGAACTCACCGATATCCCCGCATATGGCTATGGAACCGGCTGTAGCTGAGATACACCACCATACCCAGCGCCAGCCACACCATCAGCATCTCCCATGTCAGCAGCGGCAGCGCCGCCATCATCCCGCCGCACACCAAAATCCCCGCGATCGGCACAAACGGCACCCACGGCGCGCGGAACACACGCACACGATCGGGGTCTACCCGCCGCAGCACCAGCACGCCCACGCATACGATCACGAACGCCAGCAGCGTGCCCATGGACGTGATTTCGCCCAATTCCTTGATCGGCAGAAGTCCGCCCAGCACCCCGGTGAACACCATGAACAGGATATTGCTCATCCATGGCGTTCTGAAGGTGGGATGCACTGCCGAGAAGATTTTCGGCAGCAGCCCGTCACGCGACATGGAATAGAATACCCGGCTTTGCCCCAACAGCATCACCAGGATCACGCTCGTCAGCCCCGCGATCGCGCCGATATTCACGGCCGAGCGCAAGATCGGGAAGGGCGTCTGCCCGATCGCATCGGCCACCGGCGCCGCACTGCCCAACTGCGTGTAAGGCAGCAGCCCGGTCAGAACCAGCGCGAAGGCGATATACAGCACCGTGCAGATCGCCAGCGATCCCATCATCCCGATCGGCATGTCCCGCCCGGGGTCCTTGGTCTCCTGCGCCGCGGTGGAAACCGCATCGAACCCGATATAGGCGAAGAACACCGTGCTGGCGCCCCGCGCCACGCCCGACCAGCCGAAATCACCAAATTTGCCGGTATTTACGGGAATGAACGGATGCCAGTTCGCCGGGTGCACGTAAAATGCACCCACCACGATCACCACCAGCACCACCGTCACTTTCAGCGCGACGATGGCCCCGTTCACCTTCGCCGATTCAGAAATCCCCCGGATCAGCACCAGCGACGCCAGCACGATGATCAGCACCGCCGGCAAATTGATCAGCCCGGGAACCGGATCGAACGGGGATGCCACCAGCGCATGCGGCAGCGCCAGCCCCCACCCCGCCAGCAGCTTGTTCAGATAGGTGGACCAGCTCACCGATACGGTGGCAGCCCCCATCGCATACTCCAAGGTCAGCTCCCACCCGATAATCCACGCCACCAACTCCCCAAGCGACGCATACGCATACGTGTAGGCCGATCCGGCGACCGGGATCATGCTCGCCAGCTCGCTATAGCAAAGCCCGGCAAACCCGCAGCCGATCGCCGCGATGATAAAGCTCAGCACGATCGCCGGCCCCGCATCATGGGCCGCGGCGGTCCCGGTCAGGGAGAAGATGCCCGCCCCGATGATCGCCCCAATTCCCAACCCCACCAGGCTCAAAGGCCCCAGCGTGCGCTTGAAGCTATGCGTGCCGCCATCCTCGGCGCCCAGCGCCGCGATGGGTTTTCTGGTAAACAATGGGTTGCCGAGGGTAAGGCTCATACAAAGTCCTTGTCCGTTCCACACAAGCCCTAGGTCGGGCTTTGCTGCACGCTTCCGTGAATGCTAAAGCTGCCCCCTCGCCGCTTGGCGCGCAATCGTCCCGCTTGCACCCGCAACAACGAACAGAAGTTTTTTGGTTCTTTTTTTCAAAAAAGAACAAGGCAAAGCGCTTCTTTTTGAAAAAAGAAGCAAAAACTTTTATCTCTGACGCCTTAACAACGGCGTCGGGCCATCCATGGGAGTGTCACGTGAACGATCAGACTCTGGCGCCGGCGTATGAACGGTTTTTTTCGGCTCCTCTGGCGCAGACCGATCCGGAGATCGCCGCCATCCTGGGCGCCGAGCTCGCGCGGCAGCAGGATGGGATCGAGCTGATCGCCTCGGAAAACATCGTCTCGGCCGCCGTGCTGGAAGCCCAGGGCAGCGTGCTGACGAACAAATATGCCGAAGGCCTGCCGGGGCGCCGCTATTATGGCGGCTGCCAGGAAGTGGACCGGGCGGAATCCCTCGCCATCACGCGCGCCTGCGAGATCTTCGGCTGCGCTTACGCCAATGTACAGCCGCATTCCGGCGCGCAGGCCAATGGCGCGGTGTTCCTCGCACTGATCAAGCCGGGCGACACCATCCTGGGCATGTCGCTCGCCGCCGGCGGGCATCTGACGCACGGCGCCGCCCCCGCGCAATCCGGCAAATGGTTCAACGCCGTGCAATACGGCGTACGGCGGGAGGATGGCCTGCTCGATTATGAGGAGCTGGAATCCCTCGCCCGCGAACATCACCCCAAGCTGATCATCGCCGGCGGCTCGGCCTATCCGCGCGTTATCGATTTCGCCCGCATCCGCGCGGTGGCCGATGAGGTGGGCGCCTATTTCCTGGTGGACATGGCGCATTTCGCCGGGCTGGTGGCCGCCGGCCTGTATCCCAGTCCCCTGCCCCACGCGCATGTCGTCACCACAACCACGCACAAAACGCTGCGCGGCCCGCGCGGCGGCATGATCCTGAGCAACGATGTGGAGCTGGGGAAGAAATTCAATTCCGCGGTGTTCCCTGGGCTCCAGGGCGGCCCGCTGATGCATGTGATCGCCGCCAAGGCGGTGGCGTTCGGCGAGGCGCTGCGCCCGGAGTTCCGCGCCTATCAGCATGCGGTGCTGGCCAACGCCCGCGTGCTAGGCGAGACACTGCGGGAGAGCGGGCTGGACATCGTGACGGGCGGCACGGACAGCCACCTCGTGCTGGTCGATCTCCGCCCCAAGGGCGTCACCGGCAAAGCAACCGACGAAAGCCTGGGGCGCGCCCACATCACCGCCAACAAGAACGCCATCCCGTTCGATCCGGCCAAGCCCGCCGTCACCAGCGGCATTCGCCTGGGCAGCCCCGCGGCCACCACACGTGGCTTCGGCACGGAGGAATTTCGCCAGGTTGGCCTGATGATCGCCGAGATTGTCGATGGGCTGGCGGTTTCAACCGATGGGAGCAATGCGGCGGCGGAAGCGGCGGTGGGGGCAAGGGTGCTGGAGCTTTGTGCGCGGTTTCCGATATACAGGTAAGGAAGAATGTTCTTTTTTGAAAAAAAGAACCAAAAAACTTTTGCCTCTTTGCGTGCGCTGCCGGCGAGTCGGGTGCCAAGTGTCAAAAGTTTTTTGCTTCTTTTTTTCAAAAAAGAAGGACTTTCTTTTTTATGCGCTGTCCTTTCTGCGGCCACGACGACACCCAGGTCAAAGACAGCCGCCCCGCGGAGGACGGCGCCTCCATCCGCCGGCGGCGCTTCTGCGCCAGGTGCAGCCAGCGTTTCACCACCGTGGAGCGGGTGCAACTCCGCGAGCTGACCGTGGTGAAGGCGGATGGGCGCCGCGTGCCGTTCGACCGGGAAAAGCTCGGCCGCTCCATCAGCATTGCCCTGCGCAAGCGCCCGGTGGAGGAAGACCGGATCGACCAGATCGTCAACGGCCTGGTGCGCCAGTTGGAGGCCTCCGGCGAGACGGAGATTCCCAGCAAGCAGATCGGCGAGCTGGTGATGGACACGCTGAAGGAGGTGGACGAGGTGGCCTATGTCCGCTTCGCGAGCGTGTATCGCGATTTCCGCGAGGCGAAGGATTTCGAGGCATTTCTCGGGTCGCTGGACAACCCGCCGTAGCGCATCGCGGCAAGCGCGTTCAAAAGAGAACATCCGTCGCTTCACGCTCGCGCCGGTGGGCAACCACACGATTGCGGCCGGTGCGCTTGGCTTCATAGAGCGCGCTGTCGGCCACGCGAATAACCTCGGTGATTGTCCCGTCCTCAGCCCTCGCCTCACACACGCCCACGCTGACAGTAACCGACAAGGCGGCACCGGCGAAGGTGATCCCGCCGGCCTCAACAGCCGCCCGCACCCGGTTGGCGATCGGCACGGCCGCAGCCAGCTTCGTATCGGGCAGCACCAGGATGAACTCCTCGCCGCCCCAGCGAATGATGCTATCCTGCTCCCGCAAGGTCTCGCGCATGATGCGGGTCGTCGCGATCAGAACGTGATCGCCACAATCATGCCCCCAAAGATCGTTGAGCCTCTTGAAATGATCGATGTCCGCCATGACCAGGGAAAAATGGCGGCCGTTCTGTTGCAGCATGCTGAACGCCGCCTCCAGCCGCGCCGTGCCGGCATGACGGTTCAGCGCCGCCGTCAGCAGATCGGTCGAGGCAAGCCGGCGCATCTCGTTCATGTGCTGCCGGCCGGTAAGATCATGCGTGACCAGAACGAAACCCATGGCATGTCCGTCGCCATCCGGCAGCGCGGTTGCAACCGTGGAGGCGGAGAAGCGGGTGCCATCCTTGCGCGCCACCCAACATTCCAGCGATGCCGTGCCATGCTGGCAGGCACGATCCAGAAACGCCATCATCCGCGACTCGCCGGCATCGTCAAACGGAAGGAGCAGACTTAAGGATTTCTGGACAACATCCTGCTCCTCCCAGCCGCCAAGCCGCCGCAGCGAGGTGTTCCAATCCACAATCCTGCCGTGCAGATCCACCCTGCAAATGGCATAGTCCTCGACATGGGCGTAGATCGCCTCAAGCTTGCCGCGGTCGTGGAATTCGCGCGCTTTTATCTCAACTGTCTGCGTAATGTCCTGCACCACGGCCATCAAGGTATCGTCGTCGATCTTGGTGACACTCAGCGTCAGTACCGTGGGTATGCCCGGCACCTGCATACGCACCTGGCTGCAGACCTGCCCGAACGAAGCGGAAAACCGCGCGACACGAGCCGGCAGATCGGGGACGACACGCGACAGCAGCGTGTACATATTGCTCAACTCGGCATCCGGCGACAGTGGCATCAGCAACCGGGCGGCTTCGGCATTTGCCATATCGATGGAGCCATCGATGGCGAACCGGATGATCGCGACCGGGGCGAGATAGAGGAACTCCAGCAGCGCATCATACGCTGACGCGGGCAGCCGATTGGGCTGCCTCACCAAGCCGAATTGTGCCATTGTCAGCTGCGCGCGGCGATAAGGATATAGATTCGCATCGCCGCAGGGTGTTTCAGCATCCGAAGGCATACCCTGCGGGGGATCATCCTGAAGGTGAAGACTGTATCCAGCACGGCGTCGATCTCGGGCCCGCAGAGGAAGCGGCCGGCGACCAGATGGTTGTTCATGCAGGTGGCAACAGCCGAAAAGAACCTCCGGCCGATCACCCGCTCCGGCTTCAGGCCCGAAGCCCGGCTTTCCCACCGGTTATAGGCCTGCACCGTTGTATCCGGCGCCATCGCCACGACCCCGAAGGGCAGCATGTCCAGCTCGGCGGATGTGGCCGCCTCCAGCCAGGCCAGCAAGCCGGCCGAGTCGAAATCCGGGCCTTCACGGGGCAGATCCGGGACCAGGCCTATGCCAGGGTTGGCGCGGGGGTAACCCATTACCAGGCCTCTCCTTACGGTCGTAGTGGCGGCTTGAAAAGCACGCTCAGATTGAAGCAGTCATGACGGAGTCGCAACAGAAAACTTGCGCATTCATGCGCGCCGGGCGCTTCGCGTTCATGATAGAGCCTCGCGTCATGCCATCACACGCCCCACGGAATTCTGCATGAGCGACGTGATCCACATGCGCGCCGCCCTGGCCCTGGCGGCGCGCGGGCTAGGGGCAACCTGGCCCAATCCATCCGTGGGGTGCGTGATCGTGCGGGATGGGCGCGTGGTGGCGCGCGGGCGCACCGGGGTGCGTGGGCGGCCGCATGCGGAAACGCAGGCGCTGGCCATGGCGGGCGATCGCGCGCGGGGGGCAACGGCGTATGTGTCGCTGGAGCCGTGCAGCCACCACGGCGCCACGCCCCCCTGCGCGGATGCGCTGATCGCGGCCGGGATCGCGCGCGTGGTGGTGGCCGCGGGCGACCCCGATCCGCGGGTAAATGGCGCGGGCCTGGCACGGCTGCGTGCGGCCGGCATTGCCGTGGAGCACGGGCTGCTGGCCGAGGAGGCGGAGGAGACGCTGGCCGGGTTCTTCATGCGCACCAGGCTGGGCCGCCCGCTGGTGACACTGAAGCTGGCCACCACCCTGGATGGGCGCATCGCCACCCGTTCCGGCGAAAGCCAGTGGATCACCGGGCCGGCCGCACGGCGCGCCGTGCAGGCGCTGCGCGCGCGGCACGATGCGGTGATGGTGGGCGCCGGCACCGCGCTGGCCGACGACCCGGCGCTGACCTGCCGCCTTGCCGGCGCCGCCGCCCGCCCGGTCGTGCGGATCGTCGCCGACAGCCGGCTAAGCCTGCCGCTCAACTCGCAGCTCGTGACGTCGTCGCATCACGCGCCCACCTGGGTGCTGTATCACACGAACGCGCCCGCCGGGCCGGCACCGGCTGCGGGCGAGCCGGCGCCGAGCAGGGCGCAGCTTCTCTCAGAAGCGGGTGCGCGCTGCATTGCCGTGCCGGCGGGGCCGGATGGCATCGATCTGGCCGCCGCACTTCAGGCGCTGGGCACGCGCGGGCTGACCCGCATTCTGGTGGAAGGCGGCGCCCGCCTTGCAGCATCGCTGCTGAAGGCCGATCTGGTGGACCGTATCATGTGGGTCCATGCCCCTGCCCTGCTCGGCGGCGATGCCACCCCTGCGGTGCAGGCCCTGGGCCTGGATAGCCTTGCCAAAATGACCCGCTTCAAGCCCATAAGCGCCCCCCTGGTGCTTGGAGATGATGTGATGACGGAGTTCGCGCGATGACCCGCCCCCGCACCGCCGCCCGTGTGGGCGCCGTTCAGGCGCTGTTCCAGGCCGAACAGGCCGCGGAAAACCCGGAAACGGTGATCGACCAGTTCGTGCGCCATCGCCTGGGCGAGCTGCCCGGCAGCGGCGGGTTCGAGGATGGGCGGGTGCCGGATGCGCACGTAAAGCTGTTCAGCCGGATCGTGCGCATGGCGGTGGAACGCCAATCGGAGATCGACCGGCTGCTGGCGGAGGCGTTGCCGCCGGAATGGCCGCTGGTCCGGCTGGACCCCGTGCTGCGGGCTTTGCTGCGGGCGGCCGGGGCGGAGTTGGCGATGCGCGATGGGCCGCCGATCCCCGTGGTGATCAACGAGTATCTGGACGTGGCGCATGGGTTTTTCGTGGGCGACGAGCCGAAGATGGCCAACGGGCTGATGGACCGGCTGGCCCGCAGCCTGCGGCCCCGCGAGTTTGAATCGCTTCATGCCGCCCCCTGATCTGGAGTCGCTGCCGGCCGAATTCTCGCTGATTGCCCGCCATTTCCGGCCGCTTTGCGGTGAGGGCGCGCTGGATCTGGCCGACGATGCCGCCCTTTTCCTGCCGCCGCCGGGGCGGCAGCTGGTGTTTTCCGCCGATGCGATCGTGGAGACGGTGCATTTCCTGCCCAGCGATCCGCCCGAGACGATCGGGCGCAAGCTGTTGCGGGTGAACCTATCCGACCTGGCGGCCATGGGGGCCGCGCCGCTGCATTATCTGCTGACGTTATCCGCGCCCCGGGCGACGCCGGATGCCTGGTTCGCCGGGTTCGCGGCCGGGCTGGCGGCGGACCAGGCGGCATTCGGGGTGCGGCTGCTCGGCGGGGATACCACCAGCACGCCGGGGCCGATTTCGCTCACGGCCACCATCATCGGCCATGTCAGCCCCGGCCAGGCGCTGCGGCGGCGTGGCGCACAGCCTGGCGACGGGCTGTGGGTGACGGGCACGATCGGGGATGGGGCGCTGGGGCTGCTGGCGCTGCGGGGGGAGATTACGGACCCGACGAACCATTTGGCTTCGCGGTATCGGGTGCCGCAGCCGCGGCTGGGGTTGCGTCTGCACGGGATTGCCTCGGCCGCGATGGATATCTCCGATGGATTGTTGCAGGATGCGGGGCATTTATGCCGCGCCGGCGGGCTGGGCGTGGAGATCGATGCGGCGCTGGTGCCGCTATCGGATGCAGCGCGGATTGCCGGGCGGCTGGATCTGGTGCTGAGCGGGGGCGATGATTACGAGCTGCTGCTTGCCGTTCCCCCGGCGCGGGAGGGCGCATTGCTGGCCGAGGCGGCGCGCGCGGCGATCCCCATCACCCGCATCGGCCGCTTTCTGCCTGGCGCGCCGCGTGTTCATGTTCTTGGCGGGCCCGCCACCCTCCCCCGCGGCTGGAGCCATTTCTAACGGCGCGTTGCCGGGATCGGCGCCAAATAGGTAAAGTCTTTTTGCTTCTTGTAAGTTTGCCCTGTTTCCCGGCGTAGGCCAACGTCGGGAACGGCAGCGGTGACCTTGTTTTGCTTCCTGGACGGTGTCTGAGAAAAAGATCAGGGCCCGCTGCACCCGGCATCTCTCGGCCGAACAGTATGCAGGGCGCCGGCATGGCTGGATAGCCTGTTTGCAAGAGCGGTTGACGAGGGGTGCAAGCCCTTGCCCAG
>Ga0209208_10000426_pt1 | contig 54177 bp, 36 predicted proteins | sample S1TSphfallax_3_FD_187694 | JGI IMG/M metagenome (GOLD analysis project Ga0209208, IMG submission 187694) | Host-associated microbial communities from peat moss isolated from Minnesota, USA - S1T2_Fd - Sphagnum fallax MG (SPAdes) (version 2) | ecosystem: Host-associated > Plants > Peat moss >... | reverse complement strand
TTTTACCCCGCCCCCCCCCCCCAAGGGTTCAACCTCATCTTTTTATTTTCGTTCAATGTTACTTTGAAGTTTGAGAAGAGACTTTAATTCAAGCTAGTTTTGAAATTTTTTATTCAACCACATAATGAGAACAATTGAAAAGGTTTTTGTTCAAGGTTCATTTTTCTTTTGGTGTCCTATGCTTGTGAATGATGTGGGATGTTAGATCAAATGAACTAAAAGTGCAAGGATGAATCATTATTTAAATGGATGAATGGATGACCACTAAAATTGACTAAACAAGTGAAATGATTTTTTATGAATAAAAAACATGACCTTCAACATTCCATGTCTTTGATGATGAAATTAATTTTGTTGGACCAATCTTCCACCATGGATTGGATGATTGGATGCATGAATTATGCCCAAGTGACATGACATGTATTTTAATGAACACCAAATGACCCAACTTGATGAATCTTTTCTTAGTTGAAATGAAACAAAGATGGATTTTTTAACAGGAGTGTTCAATGATGACCATTTGATTCCAATGGGGAATTGATTTCCACAATTTTTCATGACTAAAATGGAGATTCCATTTTTTGGTTTGCACCTTTCAATTGCCATTTGGCATTGGATATGGCTTTTGATGCCCATTGACCAATGGAAAACAAATTTAGCTACAGTGTAATAGTGGAGATTACTTTTGGCTACAATCCAAAATTCAAGATCATTTGCAATCCTTATCATATGGCAATATTTGTTGGTCATTTTTAGTTACCATCCTATAATGGAGGTGATTTTCAATTACCACATAAATCATATATCATTTTTTATCACCATCCAACAATGGCAATCAACTTTTGTTACCATAAGAAAACAAAGTTCACTTCCAATTGCCATTGAACAATAAAAACATTTTCAATTGCCTTTGAAATGAGAAGATTGTTTTTGGTCACCAACAAATAATGGAAATTGTATTCCATCACGATCGAATGGCAAATATCATTTTCAGTGCCAATTCAACGATGCAACCCACTTTGGTTACCATCCAATGTTGAGGAGCGTTTTTAGTTGCCATCCTATGGTGGAGATCATTTTTGTCAACATTGAATGAAGGAATATAATTCAATATCAAATGGTCAAGATTATTTCCAAACAACATCAAATGGTAGAAACATCTTTAGTCACTTTTAAATGGCAAAAAACATCTTTAGTCACCTTCAAATGGTTAAGATCACTTTTGGTTCTTATCAAATGGCATAGATCATTATTAGTCATATTGAATGGTGGAAACATTTTTCTCATCATCCATTAAATGACAAGGCAATGGGAAGATCATTTTAAATTGTAATTTCATAAAAGATGTGATCATCAATTTTCAACCACATCCAACAATGTAAATGAGTTTGATCAAAATCAAATGATGTTGATCAACTATGGGTACCATTTAATGGTGAATTTTTTTTGGATTGCCATAAAACAATGGAGATCTATTCCATGGTGGAAATGATTTCATATCATCATAAAATGGCAAAGATTATTTTTCATCATTATCCAACAATGAGAAAGATTTTCAATTGTCATCAAATGTTGTTGATTATATTTGATCACCATAAAAAAATGGAAATCACTTTCAATCAACATCTATGGTGGTGATCATTTTCAATTTTTAATTTCCATCAACAAAGGGGACACTTGTTTTTGCCATCCAACAAGGGATATTTTTTGATTGCCATCCAACTTGACAAATGTCATTTTTGGTCCCTATTAGATAGTGGAGACAATTTTTGATTGATGTCTCACAAAGGAGATTGCCTATGATCACCATCCAATGGTAAAAATTATATTTGGTTATCATCCCTAGGGAGGTCACTTCCATTTTATTACAAATGATGCAAAAAAATATAAATATAAGGTGCAATTTATTGGGGAAAAAGTATTATAATTTATTTAAATGTAAATAAGATGCCAATAATTCATTTTGAGAATATACTTAAAATATGATAAAAATATGCCATTATTTCATAGCATATTAAAAAATATTTTTTCCCTAATATGTTTCCTAAAAGTACAAGGAGTGACCTCCCCATGTTAACATCAAATGGTCATTGAAATGGTGTTATCATCAAATGGTCTTAAATATCATCCATTAAAATATACGAATGAAAATTAATCAATTCATCTCCTAGAATTCATGGATGTTCATTCATGGAATCTTGATGAAATATGACTACAGATGATAATTGATAGATGAAATTTACTTGAAGGTACCATTTGTTTTCTTAGGATTGCAAGGATCAAATGAATATGACAAGTTACAACAACATACATTTATAGTAAATGTTCCTAGTTTTTAAATTTTAAAATGTTGTGGAATTTGTTCTAAGCAACAACTATGGTATGTGATCCATGTTGAAAATTATTTAATTATTATGTCATCAACCAAGGGGGATGAATGACACAAAGTTCATTTTGTCACCAAATATTGTTTTCATCTTGAGGTCCTATTTCCCAAGGTGGAAATTTTTATAACAAAATTGTGAGTGTCCATTTTTGCCTAGTATTGCAGAGATTGTTTTGGGACAATATTTTTATTTTCTTAACATAAAAATTTGAGAAAATTTTGGAATTAAAGAAAACATATTTCACTAATTTTTTTTTAATTTAAATAATTTTGCCTAATTTTCTATATAAATTTTTGAAAAGAAAAAAAAATCCTTATTCTAGTTATCATTCTCTTTTTTCTGAAATTTAAATTCAAACAAAATGCATTCTAAAGGGTCTTAAGAAAAATATAACTACCATGGCAAGGGCAAGGGGTCAAGTGCCATACAAGCCCCATTGTACATTGTGGCTTAGGGCACACAAGCCAACTGATTTAATCTCAAGAATTACTGAAAGCTAGCAAAATTTGGCACGAAAATACTGGTTAATTAGAGTTATTCGTTACATACTGGGCCCCAGTTTTGGAAAGTGAGGATCAAAACAGGAGACAAGAAGAAACCCTAAACCCTAAGAACCCTCGTTTAGGACCCCAGCCCCTACTTCAGGAATGCCCTCAACCTATGGCCTTACCTTACTCCTCCAATCAAGCCTTGTTCAAATGAGATCCTGCAAATCTTCTGAACTGATACCCAAGTTCATGAAACAGTACTCAATTTCTCACACTCCACAACTACATTCAATTTCAGGTTGAAAAAGTGATTAGGGGGTCAAACTAGGGACCAAAGACAGGATGACTTTATGACGAATAGCTGTTTTATGTGATAACTTAATTCCATGTTAGTTTATGTGAGTCTGAAATCGCAAGAAACATACAACTATAGATCAATTAAATATGCCTAGGAGGGTGGGATTGGACAGTTTTTTAAATATTCATTCATCCACTTTGACCCACTTGTGATTAGAAGAATGGTTTCATCCAACAGCCTTTCATGTACAGTGATTGAATATATTTTAACAAAATTGTGTTTTTGAATATAAAGTAATCGACCACATGAAGTGGGAAATGAGTTGCCACACAACATGAATTCCATAAAACATGGAGTAATAATGTTTGGATCAATTTCAATTAGTAATGTTGTGATTGCATTCACATTTTGAGATGGGGAAGTTGTGACATCAATATCCATGCCTCAAGGCTATGGCAAGTATTAAGTATAATTTGTGTGAAATCTCACAAGACATAATTAGAACATGGTTTGATGGTCAGATCTGATATTCACAAAGGTTACAACAATGGGTGTGCTTATTGTGTGTGGTTGGGGAGGGGGACGGTGTGGGGAGAGAGTTGTTACCAGTTGTCCTTCGTGTTGATTGAATTGTGCCATCATCATGTTAATGGTGTTGTCAAAAGTAGTTTAAGTATGTAGGTAGATTTCATTAGAAGACCTACAAATTACAATCCTTTTCCAACATTAACTTCATGCCTTTCACATACTCTAGTAGTACCCTACCTTGGTGGGATAAATTATATGATTTTTTTAAAATTTTACTTTTCTCAAAGAACACATTTTTGTGAAGGAGGATGCAAAATATTTTGGAAAATTTAGTTAATTAATTATCAGACAAAAACATGTGCTGAAGCTGCCCCTGCACAAGAGTGGTGTGCAATTTGAAGTCCTTGTGTGTGTGTGTGTGTGTGTGTGTGTGTGTGTTTCTTTAGATATTGATTTCTCTTGTAGTCTCTCATGGATGCAATACCTAGACTTTGATGTCCTAGAGAAGGGGCCATTTTTGTCCCATTTTGGTAGGTAAGCCCATCATTGGGTGAGCCTGGGAATGACCATTCTCTGGTGTTTTAAAGGCAGGGAACTCTCAGAGAACACAGGAGAACTACTTGGGATCGATTCTAGGCAATTATAGAGTTGAATAAAGTACCTAATGAATTGACCCTTCCTTTAAGGTTTGCATTTTTGTGCATATGAGGTTTAAGTCAAAAACCAAAGAGGTTGGATACATTTTATGATGTCATGAAACATTTGAAGATGTGCGTTTTGCTTGGAATTTTTTTAATTTTGGAACATGAAATGCAGCAAAAGAGGGCAAATGTTTGTTGGGAAACATTTTTTTTAATTCCTAAGTCTCATTGACAACCACACTATCTCATTTACAAAGGGCATTCATACTTAGGAACTCCTGTGTTGTTATTAAAAAGTGTGTTGTCACTACTTGATCATGTGGATTGTTTGGTATAAAGTTGGCACTCTAGAGAAGGTATTGGTAAGCTCAATTTTCCACTTAATAGGTAGTCATTCTAATGTTGTCCTCTTTTTCACATTTGTAAATAAGTAACCTAACCACCCAACCCCCTTACCCACTCACTCCAGCCACCCAAACCCCCTAGCCAACCCCCGCCCCCCCCCGGGCCCCACAACGCTCTTCACGCATCTCCCCTTTGAGAGAGGCCAGAGATAGACAGAATAATAATAATGTTTATTAGATTATAATGGTTGGTTGAGAGTGCAAAAATAGGGGGAGGATGCAAAATTTGTGGGTGACAATATTAAATAATTAGAGCTAAAAATACCCAAACCCTTGGTCAAAATTAAATAATTAATAGCCAATAATAACCAAACCCTTTTTTGTGTTCATCTCAATTGTCTCCAGCTGGCTCCAAGTAAAAAAAGTTGCCACCTGGAAAAACTATTGGTCAGTAATTCACTTTACAATATTAGCCAGTGGGAGTGAAGAGCTGATCTGTAATTACTACTTACTTTACCCCCCCCCCCAAGGATCTCGTCATACGAGAACGGATTTTTTTTTGGCAAGCCGGGCAGACCGTGGGTCAGGACCAGGATCCAACAGTCAATAGAACCTACCAAGTAGCCAAACACGGCCATAGTGAACCAGTCCCCCATAACTGCACCAGTTGGCCGTTCTGTCCAGAGGATGGGCCACGTTTCTTCATCCACTTCCTGAAACTGCGTTAACCAATATGGGGCACAGTCAAAACTTTTCGGCTGCTGACCTTTGACTATTTTTTAATTTTGTAGTCGTTATTTTCCCAACCTGACCTTGCCCTCCCACCTACCTACCTGCATACTTGCCTCCCTACATACTTGCCTACTTACCCACCTACCTACTTGCCTACCTACCTACCTACCTACCTACCTGCCTACTTACCCACATGCCTACTTACCCACCTATCTACCTACCTATCAACAATTTTCTACTTACCTGCCCACCTTCCTACCTATCACTTATGGAATACCAACATTTGTCGATGGATATAACAATATGAAGGTATTGCAATAAAATTATTCACAATCATTTTAGTAATATTTGAAACCTAATGACAACAAAATTTCAAACCCTAATGAAGGTATTGCATAAAATTCTATGGCCTCAGTTTTACAACTACCCCTCCATTTTGGACTATTTAATGCATGATCTACCTTATTTAATGAAATTAATTTATTTATTTCTAATTTTGATGTGTTTATGAATATGATGTACTTAATAAATATAATGTACATTTAATAGTTATATGCCCTTATTTAAATTTTCATTTATGAAAAAATAAATAAAATTTAAAGTTTGGGAAATCACACATATTTATGATTTTTGCAACTTTTCATGCTAATCAAAATCAATTCAAGAACATATTTTGGAAGGACAACTTCTTTTAGAAGTATATGGAACAAACCTCATTTTTCTCTATTTCCAAGGGAAGAGAAGGAGAAAAGAAAGACCCAAAAATCACCTACACAAGGTATGCACATCCCACCTCTTTTTTTTTCTTTTTTTTTATAATTAGCTTTATAATTTCAAGGCACAATCAGTTGTTATTAAATTGTTGGATCTTGCATTTATATATTTTATATGTTTATTAAGGTTTAGGACATCTATCATTAAGATTTTTAATGTTTAAGGATCATTTTCATTTAATTATTTTAAAAACTAAGGCTAGTTCTTTCATTAATTTTTTTCACTTAATTATATTTAATTTCTTGCGCATACTTAATTGTTCTAAATTTGTTTTGTTATGCATTTGTATACACTTGTATAACTTTTAAGGTTTATAGCATCTAGTATCAATAGGATTATGAAAGGTATAATGTATTTGTGTAATGAATGTGTGTTCATGGATTTAGGGTTGTGTTTCCAAGCCAAGCTATAATTGCAACGATTGTGGCATCAGCCTTATACATACTTGGTGTGATTCCCTTTGAAGCTAATCATGTTCCTTTTTTAAAAAAATTGTTCCTTGTTCATGCATATTTAATATCCTTTACATGGGTTTACCAATGTTATTCATTTGCCCATTTGAAGTTTGACATATGAATATTTGAATATCCATTTGCTATTTTCATTCCAATGGGGTCAATATTTACATGTAGTCCCTAATCATCAATCTAGTGTGGACGAGGGTAATGCAAGGCCACTAGATTGAATTCAAATTGTTTTATGAAATTATGGGTTGCACACCTTGGCCATGGGGTTTGTATAGGGAATGAGAATATTGCCACACCTTTTAGGTTGAAACTAAAGGTTTTCAGTAGGGATGATAATATTGTTAACCTTTATAGGTTGGGAATGAAGGCTCTAAGTGAACATGAAGGTATTGCCAAAGTTCATGGCCAACAATGAGGGTTTTGGCTATAGGTGAGACTATTGCCAAGTTCTATAGGCTAATAATGACAATTCTCATTTAGGATGAAAGTATTATCTAACCTATTTATATTCACAATGAAGGTTTGCCCGTAGAATGAGTATTGTTCAAATAATAACAAGTTTCATTGATGATGAGGGTATTGCATATCCATCTACTTTGAATGTGAAGGTTTGAGTTGGAAATGAAAATATTGCCCAATTTTTTAGGCCAATAGTGAAGATTTCTTGAAATCTAAGGGTATTATTATGAAATCATGTGTTTATAGTGAGGGTTTAAACCTTTGATGAGGGTATTGTAGACCCTATAGGTTGGCAACTAATTTTTTGCCTTGCAATGATGAGAATATTGTTTGATTTTTTAGGTTAATTGTCATGGTTTAGAGCACAAATGAGGTTGTTGTTGAAGACCCATCTAGGTTGGCCATTTAAGCCAATTTCACTTGTTTGTTTTGATTCCTAAATCATAGCATGTATTTCCATTACATAGAGGTCATGGTTCTTCATTTTATGGTAATTTTGCATGTGATTGTATAGGGGAACATGAATTATTTTGCCAACATATCTTTTATGGTCACCCATCATTCATAACCAAACATGGGTCGTGCTCCAAAATCCAATCCATTGATGTACAAAACCTGACAAACACACTCTTGAACAACACAATCTTGGTCTGGAAAAAAGGCAAAAACATCCTTGGGTGTTACCAATAGGAACATCACACCTTGATTTTCATGGACCCATTGAACTTTGAAAAATCATAGGAAACACCTAAATAAATATTTTCATTATTTTTTTAATGAATAAATTTATTAGGTTTCCATGATTTTATTATTTTCAATAATATCAAGAATATTGTGTATTTTGATGTTCCTGATCATTGCATTTAGAAAAAGTTTCAAAAATATTTGTTGGTTTCTTTCCTTGAATTTTTTGGTCAGGAACACAAATTTGAAACATGATTTGATAATTTTTTTCCTAAGGTAACTTGGAAGTCATTTTATTTTTAGTTTTTAATTAAGCAATTAAATGACATAGGATTATCAAATTTTTGGAAATTTGAAGATTTTGTGATAGGTGAAAAGGTTATGAGAGTTATGAATTTGATGAAAATGTTTGAAAGAAATTTGAGTTTGGTGAGAGGTTTGGGAGAGATCTAAATCTAGTGAAAGGTTTGAATTCTTTTTTTTTTTGTTTTGTTGCAAGTTGTTGGAGCTTTGTTGCAAGTCATTATGTTGTAGGTCGGATGTTGAAGTTTTAAAAATTTAGCATTTTGCACCATAGTTGTAAGAGACAAAACCTTAATTGTTGAAAATGTCAATGGGGTTAGTGGACCACCTACATTTGAAAATATGGCCACAAATAGTTTGAGCATGGAAAATGTGTGTCTAGAATTTAATAGCTTGTTAGAAAATAAAGTATCACAACTTACAATTATACAAGTTCAAACTATGTTTTGGAAACTACATAATCAAGTTTCAATTTATTAAGGTTTATCTATTGTGAATGATGATTCATCTATAGAGCTTGAAAATCCACAAATGTTGCAATGCATTGTTTTCAAATCAAAGAAAACATCAATTATGATATTTTGGCCCAAAGTTTAGTTTTGAGGAAATGTTTAATCAAGTGTAACAAAATTAATGGGATTATTCCCACAAAAATGCATGTTGATTTTGCACATCCCAAGTTGTTTTCTTAGAAAAAAACACAACTTGGAAAAGGTAGAAATGGTTAATGCATATCATTCACAACATAGGAAGGAAAAAGGTGGATGGGCCATTTAGTTTTGTAATCACCAAATATTTTGGTTCCACAAACCTTTAGAAAAATAATGATGAGGTGTGACAAATATTTATCAAGGATCTAGTGCTTTCCATTTGCAAGGGTTATAGGGCATTTTCCACTATTAAAAACATTTGGCTAAGAAGGTTAGTTTTACACCAATGTCTTCTAGTTTCCTTTTTTTTTTTCAAATTGTTCTTGTGGATGAAATGCTTTCAATAATGGAACTTTTTTAAAACCATGGACTTGTATGTACTCCCAAAACTTGCATCTATAGCCACTATTTATGCAAGTTTTGAATTTGAATGTCTAGGGGCAATGCAAACACATTTGCCCTTGTGAAAAACTTTTTAAATGAATCTTAGACCCCTACACATATTGTTATGGGCTTATTTGAAATGAATGAAATAAGTGGGCAAAGTATGGTTAATATTCAATTTGAATCATTACTTTCAAAGTTTAAGTCGATGCATTATGTGATTATATTTGTGTAAGATGAACGCAACAATTGGATAACCCTTTCATTTGCATTGTATTCCATCATCAATTATGAACCTCTAGAGCTTATCAAGGTTTATGAAGATATGTGTTTTGGTCATGTGATGTCTAATATGGCATGCCAATATGCTATTAATGACAACAATGTTTCTAAAGGTTTAACACGTGTGAAGAGATGCACAAGCTATTCTATAGAAAATGATTACATGGCAAAAAATCAAAGAAAATAAGGTAAGAATCAAAGAAGGCTTGCATTGAAAATGAGATGCAACCTCAAAAACTTATAACCTATGTAAAAACCAGATTTCCATCCAAAGTCATCATGTTTGAAGAAACCTTGGAATTCAAGCAAACCATCATCACTTCTTATGGAAAGCAAAAGATTATCACTTTACAACAAAAATTTCAAACAAAGGCCCAAGTGTGGGCTATTGCAAAGGCAATCACATGATGCTTGAATCCTATGGTCACAACATGTTTTATGAATCATTCCTACATTCATTAGCTATTATCTAATGTTTTAACTATTTTCATTACTTTAACTAACAAGTTGTAAGTTGAAATGGCTGAAATGGTGTAGGTTTCATTTGGAACAAAAGTTTTTTAACCAATTTCATTCTAAATGTTTCTTCTTCCAAAAAAACATGTGACAAGAAGTTATGAAGGTTATGAAGGCAAAAACACACAACAATGTACTTTATTGAAGTCATAATGGTAGTTTTTTTGGTTAATCAAGTTTTGTTGTATACAACTCAAATGCATCTGAAAAATTTATGAAAAATGAAATGAGAAACTAAAATTTATGTTTTTATCCTCCCAACATCAAAAATTTTACACCGAAAAGATCAATATTCAATGAGAAACAAATGTTACAATGTAAATTACATGTAATGTCACAATCCAAAAGTTTTATGGTTATAGATTTTTTATTTCTTGTGGAATTGAAAGACATGCTCACAACTTTTGGAAACCCTATTTTCAAAGTTCATATTACTTAAGATGAAAATTTCAAGAAATAAAAGGTCTCCTATATTTTCAAAGATTTTAAATGAAGACTTCATAATTAAAAAATTCATTTAGATGCATAAAATTATTTTTTCAAAACCCATATTTGTAGAAGATTTATAAAAATATTTGAATTAGGGTATTTTGATATGGAAAAAATGTTAACTTCATCATCATTTAAACATTTTTACTTGAAAATACACTACATATGAACTCTCAAAATGCATTTTCAAATGCACATTTTGGTCCAACCTAATGTGTAATTGCCCATAAAACCTTTTCTTTAGTTTCTAAAATTTTCAAATTCAAAGTAGGTTCATAAGATGTTCACCATAATGTTAAATCCTTAGTTCAAATCATTACAAATTGTGAAAATTTTGGTGGGAAGTTGGGATGCAATTCAATTTTTTTAAAATATATAATTTGAAAGTTATAATTGCTCTTCTTATGACATATTTTGAAACATGCACATTTGTTAATCCACATGGTGATGAGCTTAATCATGAGGGTGACATGTTTGGGGTTGGAGTTTTTTTTGAAAAGTTTTTTCAAACATTTGTCACTAGAGAATTATCTTTGTTCAAGAGGTTATATTTCCAACTCATGTGGAAATCCTTTTATTGGGTCACAACCACAAAAGGTAATTTCCGAATGTGGCATTTTTAGCCAAATAGATTATTGGCATTCCATGGTCATAGATTGAAACAAAAAAAAATGTTTAGTCTTGGTAGGGTATTAACAACTTTGCAATGATGCCATGTAAAAATGGGAAATTTAGATTAAACCATGATAGTTGTTGAAAATTGGCTTGATGAATTGTGCATTAATTATATGCCAAATAAAAACAAAAGAGATTACCTAAAATTTGAAGGTCCTTTGGTTGATGATAACTATTTGTTCATTGAAAAAAAAAAATTGAAAAATTGAATGTAAATGGTGATTAATGTTGCACATGTATTCAATTTTCTCATTCTTCTTTTTTGCTTTTATTTTTAACAACAAATGAATTGTTTTTTCTTTTCTTTGTTCGTTGTCATTAACATTTCCAAGTTTCTACAACTAGTTTTTTTCAAGAGGGCTTGGAAGGAGTTGATTTACAAGAGTTGAATATGGGATGGCAAGCCATTGGAGAAATGGAACTTTTGTATGGGATAATTGAGGTGTTGGTTGGGCAAGTAGTTTACACTATAATGGGCATAATTATTGTGAAAAGTAAGGTTCAATTCCCTCACAAGTTACCAAAATTTTAGGATTATGTATGCTCTTAGGTGAGTAGAAAAAAATTGTGATCATCTAGACTTTGAATATGCATAACTTTTGTATGTATCCATAGTTAATTCAAATTTATAAATTGACAAATTCATATATATTGAAGGAACAAAATTGAGCCTAAATCCAAATTTTCCTTGATAAATAAATTACTAGAAAATTTTAATGCATATTTTTTACTAATTATTTTACAAAATATTCCTTATTAATACCCTAGACTTAACCTTAAAATATGGTATACATCTAACACTATTTTTGATTTCATAAGTTCTAGTGGACTAAATAATGTGACATTGAATTTTTATTATTAATTTACTTATGTAATCAAGAGCAAGTAAGGTTTGGCTAATTTTAGTGCCTATCATGGCCATGCCCATGGTGAGATATGAATTGAAATTGGCAAAATCTTGCTTACTATTATAATTAATAACAAAATTGACAAGGCTTGCCAATTATCATGTCTATGGAATTAACGAATCAATCCTCCCATTTCATTTTTTTAATTTTTTTTTTGTGACCAAATGTATGGAGGTTAATACATTAAATGATTTACAATGTTCGTAATTTTGAAACAAAATGATAAATTAATGCTAGGATTTGTAATTGAACAAATTTTCTTAACATCTAGTTGATTAGGCATTCACCTTTCACAATCATTATATTTTGTCTTAGTCTTTCCATTTTAATACCATTTGCATTTTTTGCAACTTGAAGTGTTATGTTTCTTATATGAATGTTGTTTCTTGTCATTCTCATGTGCAACATGTAACCCATGTTCAAATTATTTCCTTGTTTTTCCACATAATTTTCAATCATTTTCTTTCAAGTTGAATTCTTAAGGTGAACTAGTTTGCTATTACTATTATCATTTTTTTTGGATTCATCAAGTTTTTAGTCAACTCATTTTTCCCTGTTATTCACAACATGGCAAGATCTAGTTCAATTTGTGTTGTTTTCCATTTTTTAACAGGCAACTCTATTCCATTAACCATGGACACTTTAGTGGATGGATTTGCACATGTTTTTAATCATGTATTTTCAGTAAGGTTCACATTGCATGTTCATTCACTTTTGGTGGAACGAAAATTGTTTGATGAAAATGAAAGTGTTGTTGATGCATTTTTCCATCTTTGCATCTAGGTTCTTTTAAGGTTTGGAAGGTTCATGTAGGTAGTTACAAAATTCGTGGTGAAAACATGGCATTGCTTCCACAAATTCCATCTATCACTTCAAGTATGCTTACCTTTGGGATTGGAAAACATCGTACTCAAATGATAGTCCAACCTCATGCCTTTCGTATTATATTTGACCTTATAGAAAATACAAACGATGATGATGTGTTCATTATTCCAAACCCACTTGCTTCTACAAGTGTTATACAAGGAAAATTTGATAATATGTCAAACATGGCTTGCAATCATAATAGGGATTAATGCATATTATAGCGTACACAATTTGAAAGAAATTTGGAATTACATATAGTATCAAAAGTAGTAGTTCACATAAGACTTCATTCACTTTGAATTATTCTAAAGATCACATATGATTCATTTGGGCTTCAAAATTAAAAGAAGTCACAAGAATCATGAATATGAAATTGAATCATAATTGTGCATTTATGTAAATGTACACTAATAATTTAATAAAGAATTTTTTAAAACCCTTATTTGACAACAATTTTCCATTTTAAAAAATATTTAAAACTTCATTTTAATTTTTTAAATGATAGAAAAAAAACTTAACCCAAGTAAATCTTCAAGGGAAGAACACTTTTCAACCTAAAAAAATTATAATCATGAATTAACATTATTATACCATAATGTACTTATTAACATTTAAAAATCATCTAATCTATATTCTAGAAGACCTTAAGAAAAATTGAATTTTTTGATGTGAAAGATTATTCTTTATGGTTTTTTTTTTGTATGTGTAAAATTTCATGGAAAAATATCATTAAATGTAGTAAGTCTTCTAAGTCCTTTTGTTGGAATTGCAGAGATATTACAAAGCACTACAAATCAAAATAATATTTTGTTGGACTACTATATCATTCATATGTGCATTGATTTCACAATATAATGTTGGATTGAAACATAAATCATCATCTATGACAAAATTTCAATGAAAATTATTTTCAAAATTTTCACCATGATGCATAAAACTTGGATAGGTCTTGAAAACTATCAAATAATGACAATTTTTGTGTACACCGTAACATGCATTCACCTATAAACTAGGTTCAGATTTGCCTCCATTATTTCCATGTCATTCGCCCTTTTTAAGTTCTATATTTTTTCCTATAAGTGCATATAAGTGTTTTTAAAATCCAATCTTAATTGATGTTCTATCATCATCTTCATCTTTGCATGCATGTACTCAACCCTTCTCATTTAATGGGCAGTTTGCAATTGATAGTGTCATTCATTGCTTGTGAAAGATGTTTCTAGCATCACACTATAAAAGTGAAAATTGCAATACAAACTTTGATACTTTCAAAGTTGTTATAGTGCAAGTTTTGCCTCAAAGGTTTGATGGTGACAACTTATTTGAACTTCTTCTTGCAAATGTTACAACAACCATGATAGAACAAATGCAAGGTATGGATAGGAAACATGATGGTCACCCCTAGTGAAGGCAAAAGCATCCTTGGGTGGACCATGTCACACCTTGATTTTCTTGGACCCATCAAACTTTGAAAAATCACAAGAAACACTTAAATATTTTTTTCATAATTTTTTTCTAGTGAATACATGTCATGATTAAGATTTGATGATGTTTTTACATTTTTTAAACATTGAAGAAGATGCCAAGATGCCAACTTGTATCTCATTTGAAACGATTCACAATACTTGGGTGCAACAATTTGGTAAAAAAGGCAAGGATTTGTTCAATGCCATAGTTGAAAACCTTGTAATAACTTTGGAGCAATAGATTCAGTATAGGATGCATTTGATGGGCAAATTAAAAATAACAAGACCAAATCATATTGAATTGCAGTTAAGGGTTGCACAAATATCACTAAAACCCTAAAAGATCGCAAAAGCTATTGTAGGTTTTATTTTTAGTAGCCCCATGCATAGTAAATCATTTGGCTTGGAAGGTGAAGAAAAATTTAGATCTTGCAAAAGAAAATTCGACACCATGACTAATTCCCCTAAATATTCACATTGCCTTGATAAAGTGAATTTTTCACTACCATGACAAATAAATTTTACAAGGGTGTAGGGTAATTGTGCACATCAACTTCAAGAAAATTCCATACCATGTGGAACCGAATCGCAATTAAGTAGCCATGGTCACAAGGCCACAGACATTCTTGAAAACACATGCAATCAAAAGATCTTTCACATTGCAAGGACGATTACAAATTCACAAGTATAGTGTTTTGCAATCCAATTTGAAGGTACAATTGTGAAGGGAAAATAAAAAAGGATTTTTTCACACCCTAGGCCATGTGTTCTATGGGTGGTTCAAACTTGTCAAGAATAAAAAGGTTAGGTATAAGGTAATGTGGTTTTGTCATGATGACAAAACTTGTTGTGTGTTGGGAGATGTTCAAGACTCTATGAAAGGAAAGCATCAAGTTCCAATGGTTTGGTTGGTTTTCACCAATATTAGACTCATTTACATGGAGGTGGCATTCTTGGAGGATGTTGGGTTTCATTTACCCTTGTTGATAATCATGGTGGGAATCTAGATGCACAAATGACATTCCCATTTCCAAACGAGACAAAAAAATTGTACATCATGCTCCACCTGGAAATTAATGATCATGATAACACGTGGTTGTTTGGGAAAAACTTGATAATGATTTTTTATAAGCGTAGGAGGTTCCAAATCCTAGATATGGGTGAGTGTATTCAATTGAATCCCATAATGAAATCATGTTCGTCACATTTGAAGTGACAATTGGGTTGATCTTTAATTGCACATGTCTTGACTTTGTTTCTATGTTAACAAATTTGAAAAAGAAAAGGAAGTTTGTCCCTTGTAAACATTTGTATTTCATTTTCAAAATTTGGATGTTTTGCAATCACAAAATAGATGATTTCATTAACCAACTGACCTTAAATATCAATGAAATCAAAAAACTTTTCACTAGAGATATTCAATCGAGTTAGTACCTTGTAGTCACATAAACATATATATAGTTCTCTTGTTGATTATAATGCCTCGGTCCACATATCCTCTAATTAGTTGCACATTTGTTTTTGATGTAGTTTGGGTATAAAAGTTTTCATTCTATGTTGAATGCAATATTGTATTGAATTTGGTTTACAATTTACACATCACAAATTTTGATGTTTTCCTAGCATGTGTGTGCCCTTTATTGCGTGATACTAATTAAACTACAAACTATTTTTTCTTGAACACATATACTGATTCTTAGTTCATCATGCATATATTCATTCAAAAAAATTGCATTGCCCATCTATGTATGTATGTTTTCATCCAAACTCATTCATCCATTCGGGCCTCAGGTATAGGTTTAATTTATTTAATGGATATGGGGGAAATGTTTTCTCCATGTTACATACTAAGGTTTTCAGGCTTTATTTTCAAACTCCATGCTCATGTAAAAGCTTACCTCCATGTTTATTTTCTACAATGTGAAAGTATTTTAGTACATTGACAATACTACTATCATGGAACACTTTCATTAAAAAACATTCTTGCAATTATTTTGTTATTTGATGGTACTACCAACTAGTGATGGTAACCACCATCCACTACTACAAAATGCGTCCTAGTTCACTATGGGTTTCATTAGATTTTGAGTAAATTTGGACATTTTTACCTAGTGAAATTGTTTAACCCCTTAGTGAATGGGGACCAATTGCTACGGACAATGCATTGTTTCACTAGTATTTAATGAAACAAGGTTACTTTCAAGTGAAATACAAATTTACCAAACTGTTGACTTGTTAGTTAATTAACTAACCAACATGGAAATTAATTAAAATTTAACTATTTAATATATAATATTATTGATAATTTCATGATTTTGTAAACCTATGATTTATTGACATGTGTCACTACCGAAGCTAAGTTAAAAACCTAGCGTAGGTAGATAGGCCACATAATCAACCTAGGCACCTATTATAGGAATTAGATAGGAAAATATTTGGTCAACAAACCATTGTTGACCACACACAACACCACTCATGAAGTTTGATCCTTTGACCTTTGGAATGGAGGCAAACACCTTTACCATTAAGCCACCCCATTTGTTGTGGTAATATGTTAAATTACATTCTATTTATTAAATATTTCATTTTAAACATTACAAAAACATAAACTTTGAAAATTCATATCTTATTGAAAATTTGTTCACATGAAATGATTCGAGTTTATTTATTTTTTAAAATTTAATAATCTACATAATTACATTTATTTCCTTTTGAAAGTTTAAAATCATTTGAACAAAAAAAAGTTAAATATCATTATTTAATAACATTTCAATGACCATTTTTTTGAAAAAAAAAAGTTCAATAAATGATTTATTTTTGTTCATCTAATAATAATACCCATTATAAGCTACTTTCAATTATTATATGACTATTTTTCATTAATTTATATTATTTCACCCTACATTATTTATGGCTATTTATGATTATTTTCAATTATTTTTTGTTATTTCACCTTAGGTTATTTTTGGGTATTGTAAGTTATTTTTGGCTATTATATGTTATTTTTACTATTGTAAATTATTTTAGTTTAGGCTACTTGTAGCTATTATAAGTTACTTTTGACTATTGAAGATTATTTCGCCTTATGTTATTAGTGGTAATTTTAGGTTATTATAGGTTATTTTTGTCTATTATAAATTATTTCACCTTAGATTATTTTTAACAATCTTAAGCAATTCTAACATATGGCTATTGGTGGTTCTTCTGTTAATGGTTATTAATGGTTATTCTATTAATAGTTATTGGTGATTATTAATGCCTATCAGTAATTATTCTATTAATAGTTATTGGTGATTATTAATGCCTATCAATAATTATTCTATTAATAGTTATTGGTGGTTATTCTATTAATGGCCATTAGTAGTTATTTTATTGGTGGTTACTCTGTTAATGGCTATTGGTGACTATTTTATTGGTGGATATTTGTGTTTATTATTGATTATTATATTAGTGGTTATTGGTGGTTATTGTATTAATGGCTATTAGTGGCTATTGGTGGTTATTGATGGTTATTTTATTAGTGGTTATTATATGTTATATTATGACTATTGGTGATTATTATATTATAAATTATTGTTTGATATTCTATGTTATAATATCATGGGCTATTGGTAGTTATTATATTGTAGGGTATTTTAAATTATTTTTAATAGGTTAATATTTTATAATCCAAGTTACTTTAACTTAGGTCATTATATTTTATTTTAGATTATTTTAAATTATTATACTTAACATAAAATAGAATGACTTTGAATAATTTAAAGTATAACTTGAAATAACATATATTAATTTAAAATAAAAATAACCTAAGGTATAACTTAAAGTTAGTTGAATAATTTAATTTAGAATAACTTAAAAGCTTATAATAAATTAGTTAAAATACCTTAAGGTAAAATAACGTATAATAGTTTAGGGTATAATAATTTATAATAGCCTATAATAACATAAAATATAAGTTAGAATAACTAAAGTAGCTTAAAATAATATAAGGTATATCATAGAATAATATAAATAAAATATTAAAAAAACATAGAAATAAACCTATTTATTATAATAAATTATAACAATGAATTATGTTAATTAAAAATGAAACATGATGTTTGTATAATGATATTATAGTGAAATAACTTCACCAAGGTGAAATTAGTAAAATGCAATGAACTTATTTCACTTTTAAAGTCTCATAGTGTTTTAGGCTAGTAAATTGCACCCCACTTCTGTAGTAGTGATTTCGTAAATCCTCATATGTGGTTCATTATTCAACAATTTGTTCTCACTAATCTCCATAATTATGCCTACATTGAGAATATAGATTGAGATTTATGTTTTAGATGACATTTTGGTATCCATAGTAAATGTACAATTTCAATTATGTAAGCTTGTTCCACCAAGTACTCAACTTGCAATACAACCTTTGCAACTTTGTGGTATCACTTGTTCAATTTTATTGTTGTTTAGGTCATCCTCCCATTCTTCCAAGGGTTGATTATATGGCAGCAAGTTAGATTACTAGTTAGATCCTCTATCTTTTAGTTTGAGATCCTACCTTCCTTTTCCTTTTTTAGAACTAGGTGGTACATATTCCAATTTATGCATTTCATAGTGCTTAAAGGGTGTCATATTCAATTATGTTCTTCCCTACACCCGTTGCTTCAAAATCACAAGTCCCTTCATTACATTTTTCCTTTAGAGATTTGGATCAACCTCCAATTGTGTCTCCCTCAATAATATATGATTTCAATTATTAGTTTGCTTTTGTGCTCTTTTAGTATATGCATCACAAGGTTCCAACATTATTTCAAATGGTGTTTTGATATTTTGTAGGTCTTTTGTTTTTGGCATGTGTTGCATCATATATTGCATTCATTCGTGTGTGAGGAATTGCATCATTTCCTCGTGCGATTATTGTTCCTACATTCCTCTACTTCCATTGTTTCATTTTGTTGAATTACAACCTAATCCAACTATCTTTGCAAACTTTTGGTCACCACTTAATTTATATTTTCCATTTTAATTTTTTTCCTTTATCAACTTTTTCTTAAGATTCAAACCCTCGCGATAGCTACCCCACTCAACTTCTTTTCCCAAAACAAAATGATCAAGGGGTGTAGTCATAATAACATGTAATATTAATAATCATAACCACTATTTAATTTTTTGAATTTTGGTTTGTAAAAAGAAAAAAACCATAAATAGAATAATCTCTTTCATAAAATGTTATTTTGAATACAATATGTACATATCATAAAACTTTGGAATCAATCTAACAAATAAAAAATACGTAATTTACACTTTTGAGGATTTGTAACATTGTTTAAAATTAGTTTTTACACTAAAAGCATAGTTTGAAAATATTTTTTAATTAGATATTTTGAGATTTTTTTAATAAACACCATAACATAATGACATCAATAATTTTTTTAATATTTCAAATATTTTTGAAAAACATATTAAAAAGATTCTAAGAATATTTTAAAGAAAAAAACCTCAAAAACAATGGTTTGGGGCAAATGTGGCTCCTTATAGGTGGTTGAAACTTGAGGGGTGAGAACATGGTAAAGTATACGAACAGTAAAGTATGCAATATTAAAAAAATTCCATGTTTTAATACACATTAAATAAATTTTTAGAAATACAAGTACATGAATTTATAAGTCCCACTTTTGCTTCAAGTTGTATATGAAAATATGATGAAAATACAATTGTAATTGAATTATATATATTTTTCAAATGGATAAAACATTAATTTGTATCAATGTGTTTAATTTTTTTTCATATTATAATCATAATTTACCAAAGTTTTCATATAGAAGTATATTTGAAAATTTGAAAACTTAACTAGTTTAGAACATACTTTCATTCATTTTTCCTATACTAATTTTTTTCACACTTTATGTGTAGCTTACCATAAATTCAATGGAGTGCACCCTTGTTTCATAATGAAAATTAAATAAGTTTTGAATAAGTTTTTTCATGTTTATACCATAAACACTAGAAGAAAACATGTATTTTTTACTAGTCTCTATGACTAAATTTTAGTCACAAGAGACATTTTGCAACTAAAATCCTTTTAGTCGCCTAAGATAAGTTGCATGTGATAAACTAGTCGCAAATGACAAAGGGTATTGTATGAAAAAAAAATCAACAAATACATTTCATCCTTTGATTCCATTGTATACATATTGTCACATGCAACTAAGATGCAATTATTTTGGTCATAATTGAAGGCAAATGATGTGTTGTCACATGTTTTAATATTTAATTATTTAGAATATAATAATAATTATTATTATGAAATAATCTAAGACATTCAATTATATGGATGATATTATATTATGACAGGTGGTCCAATGTAAATATGCCATGTGGCATTTAAAAAATATATATATTAGGTTGGTAGGTACTTAAGTAGGTACATAAATAGGTGCCTACAAACCTAGGCTAAATACCAACCTATTTACTTAGGTTTTAAAAAAGTAGGTAGGTTCTACCTTTTTAGGTTAAATACCTACTCATATAGGTAGGTACATAGGTCAACCTAGGTGTGTAGGTCAAATTAGGTACCTACCTAATTAGGTAGATAAATAGGTTGGGAAGGTAAGTACTTTAGAAATGTGCATAATTTATTTTTTTGTTTTGGGTTGAACCTTTTGATTACCCCATCCCATGTGCACAAATTTTTTAATGTGAAATTGGATGACCATACCCCTTTGTTTACATAATGTTCAAAATAGGAATGAAGAACAAACAATACAAGATAAGTTTTGAAGTTGCAACTTCTTCACAAACTAAGTTATAATTCAAAAAAAATTTCATGCCTTACTTTCTTAGTTTTTAAATTTCGAAACAATTCAAATACTAGATAATTAACTAATAATTTAATTAATAATGATTAAATATACATATATTTAAATTATAAATTATACATTACAAATATTAAGTATTCATTATCAATTACTTAAATAAGCAATAACTTCTTAATATTTAACAAACTAACTATCTATTTATTCACAAGTTATTAGTACATAATTCATAAATAATTAAATAACTATAAGTATTTTTTAAAAGTTATGATTTTTAGAATCTGATCAAAAAATATATAATATAATTAATTTAATATTAATTCAATGACTATAATTTATATTTTAACTATTTTAAATATTTATGTTAAAATTATAAGTAATGAATCAACAATTGTTATTAGAAAGTAAATTCTTACATGAATTTTTAAAAAATTATTATTCAGCTAATTACATTACTCATTATATAATTACATTTATTTTTGTAAAAAATATTATAGGTCAAATAATTTTTTTTCTCTTGGTAATTATTAACTATAAATACAATAATTTGTTAAACATAACACTAATTTTTCATAATTAGTGTAAAATTACTATAAAATATTTATCATGGATGATTAATGATAATTTTTAAATATATATATATTATATAATAATTCGTGAAATTAAAACCAATCAAACAACTATTTTAACTACATTATACTTTTTTCAAATTTTTAATTCAGGTTTGAAGTTATAAATTACAGAGTTTATGCACATATAAATTAATTATTATTTGAAGTAATTACAATGATTTTAAAGTAATGTCACATTAATCACATTAATTAATTTCTTCTAATTTAAGAATATAAATTATAAAATATACAAATCTATCTTATAACAATAATTATTTAATGTAACTTATATTAATAAACACAATCATTTATAAAAGTGATTTATTATGGATTCTAGTAAAAAAAACCCTTAAAACTCAATCAAATTTTTTTTGAATTAAAATATAAATTTAAAATTCCAAATTACTAATTCAGAATTCAAATATTAATTTCTAAATCAAATAAGTTTTTTGAAGTTAAATAACAATTTTCAGATTTGAAATGTCAATTTTCATATTCAAATAATAATATTCAAAATTAAAATTTCCATTTTAAGATTCAATTAATAATTTTTATGAATCGAAATATTAATTTCAAGAATCCAAAATAATAATTTGGAATTCAAATTTCAACTTTCAAGTCAAATAATTTCTTAAATTTAAATTTAAAACTTCAGAATTCCAATATCAAATTTCAAGTTCAAATAAAAATATTTAAAATAAAAATTTCAATTTTTACACTCAATAATTGTTTTTGAATTGAAATACTAGTTTTTAGATTTGAAAATAATAATTTTGAATTCAAATTTCAAGTTTTAGATCAAATAAAGTTTTTGAATTTAAATAACAATTTCCAAAATTGAAATGTCAATTTTCAGATTCAAGTAACAAGATTCAAAATTGAAATCTCCACTTTTAGACTCAATGAATAATTTTCAGATTTGAAGTATTAATTTTGAGAATCCAAAATAATAATTTGGAATTGAAATTTCAGGTTCAAATCAAATGATTATTTGAAATTTGAATGAAAACTTTTCAGAGTTGAAATGTGAATTTTCATATTCATATAAAAATATTCGAAATTAAAATGTTTCATAATGAATTGATAATTTTTTGAATTGAAATACTAATTTTTGGATTCAAAATTATTAATTTAAAATTGAAATATCAATTTTTCAGATTTGAATAAAAAAATTCAAAGTTCAAATATTAATTTTGAGATTCATTATATGAACAATATACATATGTATGCATATTATTTATATATAATTTTAGTACATACATAAAAACATACTTGTATGTCATTGTAAAAAACCTTTAGGATGCAACTAATTTGGTGATTATTGCGGCTAATGGGACATATCAACCTATTAATGGATGAAAATAAATGTAAAATCAATCCAACCAATAGGATGAAATTTCTAATAGTTGTATCATAGATGTGAGAATGACCAAAATAGTTGCAAATATTCCCAAATCTAGTTGCAAACGACTACAAATCGCGTGTAGTCGTAAATGGACTGGTTACATTTTGGTTAATTTCTACTAGTGAAATGTGATTGTGATTACATAGTGGATATTTTTTTTGGCATACTTTACAATGCTTTCATCTTGAATAGAAAATTGTAGAAACATGAAAACACAAGTTTTCTTATGTTATGTTATTAACAAAAATTAAAAAATCGATCAAAAACACATTTTTTTGATTTCTTCTCCCAATTCATTTTAGGGGATGTTCGCCAAATGGTAAATATAAAATTCTACAATTCTTAAATTGAGACTTCTTGCCATAGAATTGGCACTTTAACATTGACATATGAAATATTGCTATAAAAAAATACAAAATTGGTACAATTTAAATTGCAACATTAACCCTAATATTATTTTACATACAAAATCATTGTCATGATGCAATAGAATTAATTTTATTATTCATTGCTTAAAGTGGAATTAACATGCATCAATTTTTTTTAAAAATCAAAAGGCAAAATCCAAAACAATTTCATGTTTGAATTATTTTTTTCATTCCTCCTAGCTTTGAAAACCTATCAATAGTAATAATTCTTTTTCTTCTCTTATCCACTTAATGAACATCCTTGTGGAAGAAGATTAATTCAAATTTTCTTTCCAAAAAAATAATTCAAACCTTTTTTTTATCCTAATCAATCCATAACTATAATGGAAATCCTTTACAACACATAATCATTAAACCTTTTCTTCCATACCTCCTTAGTGATGAGGGTTATTTTTTTAATTTCATGAACCTTGCATTTTAAACACAACCTATTGAAATTAGCTAAGGAGAATTTCACATACAAAGGTTAATGCACATTATCTATTATTTGCACATAAATAATGTGCAAATCCACATTATTCAATTTGAAGAAAAAGAAAACATCAACAAATTCAATAGACACATTTCACGAATGATGAATCAACAATTAATGTCATTGAAGACCAAAAATGATATAGAAAAATGTTTGGTAGAGAGTTATATGTGTATCTTGGTTGACAATGTTCATAACTACATGCGAATCTAATCAAGATCTTTTATTTCTTCAGTGTCATATGTGCATCAGATGCTTTGAGTTATTTAGTTCAAAAATTGCAATCATGCTAAATTATGATTTTTTTGTGTATAGTATTCAATGTCTATGTTTAGTTCTAACATTATAATCATGTTATTGACATCTTTTGTTTATAATATTCATTATTTGTAGGTTTATTATTTATGCAACCAATAAATTGTTTTTGCAAGTAGTCTCCTTTAACCTTTCATTCAATTGTCCAATGATATTTTAGTGCATGTATTGCTTTGATTCATGAATGCCATGCTCAAAACATGCATTAGATAAGTAATTGCATTCACCAAATTTGTTTGTGTAGTGTTGATGGCATAACTTCTAGTCTTGATACATTCAAATTACTTTTGTAACATGTTTTCTTGTGTTTTGGATCACGTTTCTTTTCAACAATAAGAGTTGGATTTGAGATGCATCCAATTTATACAACAAGTTGTGGTGGCTTGTACACATCAAGTTGTGATGGTTTGTAAATTTCATCCAAATTATCCAAGAGGTCTATGACATGAAGAGGTTGGAAAATCAATTTGCTATGTTGATCATGTCATACATTGCTTGGCCAAATTAATGTGGTAAATGCAATGTTCCTTTTGTCATGAACACTCGTAGATTAGTACTCTTCATTATGGCCATTGTCAACCATGTAATCACAAATCCACTTGAAGTTGCCACTCAATGCTCCCATTTATTTTGACAAGTAAGTCCATTCTTTACATGTGGTGAACACCCTACTTTCACTACAAAGGCATCAACCTTTTTCCACTTCATGACTATTGTTTGAAACTAGTTGTAATGATGTGTTTTTTTGACTTGCTTGAATAAGTGCAAAAATTTCCATGTATTCCCAATTGGGTTTATGAGGTTTCTTTGAAGGAAATTTTAATGAAATCCTTGCAACAAGCCCTTGTCATAAGGCTTTTGGTCAAAACCTTTTTTTAGAATGCACCTCCTTATGCATGGAATAAAAAGGCTATGTTGTTTATTAAAGACCTATAAATCTTTATTAAGACATACATTGTAAATTAGGGAAATGTACAAAGGAGTAAAACAAAGGAAGAGGGAGAAGTGATAGGACATTAAGTTGGTTCAAAGTTGCTATGAGATCTATGTATGTCCATAATTGATCGTTTGTGGAAGGTCAACCATATTTACATGTCAAAAACCGACAACTTGCAATAGGTCAGTTGTGGTGATGGGAGGTGTGTTTTGAAGGGGTGGAAGTTAGGAAGTAGCTAAGCCTATGGCTATTGCCTGACTTAAGATGGAAGACACTTGCATCCTTTGTAATGTGATTGAAACTTTTTGATGAAGAAAAGTGACGAAGGTAGAAAGATGAGGGCCTTTTGTCCCCTTCAAGCTCCAAATGGCATTGGCACAATCATGTTAAACACATCGACATGTTTGTGTAAGCAACCAAATACCTCAATTGCTACAGGGAAGATTTGATCAGTGGGGTGTCGGTTGCAACAACTCCTTTCTTTGGCTTGAGCTCCATTGAAAGGATCAAATCCTTGAGTTAGGCAAGATCGGGAAGTAAATATGTTTGTGTTGGGTCAGTAATGACAACATTGGCTAAAGTGTGAATGCCATATTTGGTAAGCACAATGTTGATTCGTTGACAAAAGGAGTTGAATGTGGTTGAAGGAAGCGCATGTAATTATTCTTGTCCCATGTGGAAACCATCATTTTGTGCAATGGCAACAAAGGTGTCACGAACTGCATCATGGGTTCTAGCGCGTTTGTCCATGAGCACAATGTAAGAGGTGGATACCCATAGGGTTGATGGGATGTGTGCACACACATCGAGGGATGCCTACAATTGAAGGATGGGGTAGTCCAAGTTGCGTATGAAGTGTTGTGTAAAAATTGGGGAATATAATCAAAAGGTTGGGAAGATTGGTTGAGCTATAAGCTAAGCGCTTGCCCTTGGGCGAAAACATGATAAAATTCGGGCATGATGGGCCTTAAATGTCCCATTGGAAAACATGTTGGAAAGGGTATGATGGTGCAAACATTCTGAAATGGAATCTTAAAGTTGAACTATTTGTTGTTTGATGAGTTGTTCAAATGGAAGAAAACACACATGAGCTAGGGGTGGTAAAATATCACATGCCACCTTGAGGTGTTGTTGGAAAAGAAATGTGTTATTGTTAACTCATGCTAAGTCTTCAAGAAGGAAAGGATGTCGATCACCATAAACATAGCAATTATGACTAATGTGATAAGGGCCCAACCCCTTAAATAGGATGTTGGGGCAATGGTGGATGTTGATATGAGTTCAACACCACTAAAAGTTATTGGGAAGGAGGTTTGTTTATGAGCTAAAGGTCTTTTTAGGCTATTAAAGGATCCTGGACCCAAAAGGTGTCCAAACACTTTATGGAGGGAGGAGTCAAAGGAAATAAAAAATTCTATGAAGGTGGAAGATAGAGGTGTGCATCATAAAAGATACGATGGGCATTGCACGAAACAATGAGTTATAATTCCAAAGACCATTTGAACATCACCCATTCTAGGGAAAAGGTCCACATTTTAAACACCCTCCTTTAGGGTTTTTTTAATGAAGGATGATGTGAAAGTTATAGTGCCCAATGGAACCCCTAGGATTTTAATCCATTTGGATGGGGTGGTAACTAAGATGGGGTGTTGAAGTTTGGTGGTAGGTTAAAAGGTGACCATGCAACACATTTTTGAGGTTGGATGGAAAGACTTGTTGCACAAAGTTTGGTCTGGAAGTGTTCATAGGTAGATGATACAATTGAAAGGGGACTTATGATGTGAGTGTCATTTGTAATGGATGGAAATAGGCAAGAGGGGAAATGATTAACTATAGAACCTAAAGCCCTAAAATGGGTTAAAGTGAATAGTGCCACCCCTAAAGGATCACCTTGATGAGTCCCCATGGCAAATGGGATGATTGTGACATCACTTTCACGGTTACAATGACTATAAAACAAAGGAGACTTGAATGCATAAAATGCACAAATAAAAGGGATGAATTGTATGATGTCCCCACATGTTGCACGAAGTTTTTGAAATATGATCCTTTTTGACATTGAATTGAAGGTGTTTATTACGTCTAATTGAAAAACAACCCAGTCTGGGTTAGGGTGTATGTAATGCTATGGATTATTGCTTCATAACCACCCTTAGTTGCAACTCCAAATTGGTGTGGGGAAAAGTGTGTTGCAAAAACTTCACAAAATTGAAGACATATTTCCCCCACTACAATGGGATGAATTCCACCTGAAGGTTTGGTCATGGTTAAGAGGCTGGCCACTCCAAGGACATGTGCAATTTGGGGTGGATGTGGCCTATGCAATATGAAAAAAAAGTTGGAATAATTGAAGGAATCCACTCATTGAATCTTTAGGGTGAAAATAATCCCAAAGGTGTTTAAAAACCATCCCAAAAGGACAACTTGTTGATAAATGTGGCATGCGTTAGAATGCCAACTTAAAGGAATCAAAAGAAAGTTTGAGGATTTGGTTAGGTTCGAAGTTTTCGAAGAAAAACGAAAAGTAGCCATTTGATTTAGGGTGTAATGAAATGAGAGTTAAGGTGGTGTCAGACGACGTGGGTGTGGGAGAAAATGGTGCCAAAGCATGAACTAACCAAGAATATTCCCTTGCACAACGAAAGGTTAAATTACAAAGTAAACATTTGTGAGTTGGAGGATCATGTTGGGGAAAAAGGATGGAGCTTGAACTAGCTAACAAAGCTTGGGTTCATAAAAAAAAACTCCTCCTTCAAGTTTTCCTAGTTGCATGTTAAAAAGCGCTTGAGTCAAATCCACGTTTCCTTATAGCCTATTACTTCACCATGAGGAGGCAAAACGAGACAAAACCATTGGGGTAATAGGAGGACCAAGTGCCAAGTTGCCACATTGTACGAGTCCTACACTAGTTTATCCAATGGAAAACAAAATGCCACGTGTACATCACATTGTAGAATGATGGGGATGTAGTTATATAGACGAAGAGGACAAAGGTTTAAATGAAAGGACCTAATGACATTTAATGTTGAAACCCAAGTCCAAGTTGATGAAGATGGAATGGGAGTAAGGGAAGGTATTGGGTTATGATGATCACAAGGGTTTGGATTTGATGAATTATGTGTCTAATAGGAGCATTGATGATGAACTAACCTTCAACTAGTAAATTGGTGCCCACAGGTGGGACACAATACTTTAGGTGGAGGTTGAAGGCATGTTGATGAGATGGGGGTAGGTTGGGGGGTATGATCAAGGCCAACTGTAGGGACCAAGAAAGCGGGAGGGGGAAAATGTCCTAGCTATGCATGATCAAAGGGGTTTGGGAAAATGTAAAGTTGGGATCCCTCATTCACATGAAAGGTTGGGGGTAATGGGGGGCATTAGTAGGTGGTGTATGATTTGTTAGAATTAGAAGGGTAACTAATGGGTAGTTTGTGGCTTGCATGGGGGATGAGGTGGAGGATAGGTTGGTGGTGTCGCATGATGAGGCAAATGGGCGATGGGAATTACGAAATTGATGAGAAGAAATGAGTTGGGGAACATGGGATGTTTGGTGCCCATGTGGTAGGAGGTCTACTATGAACACATGCCCCATTTTAAAAAAATTTCCTATTGTTATAAAGCGATTCAAAATCTACAAAACTAATCACACGATACTAAACGAAAGAAAATAAAAAGGTAAGAAACTTCCCAAGAAATCCTATGTTGAAGCATTATGCCAAGGCCAAACCCTAACTTCATTATGGGCTTATGTATCATGATCATTAAGCTACTGGATTCAATAAAACCTAAACACTTTAATACCCAAATTTTAGATTGGGACCTATTTGTGCAATTGCAGATAGGTCCCAAGTTTTAAAGAATACCTATTTCAACATGGTAATTTTAAACCTATAGAACCAACCACATAAAAGTGAACAAATCAAATGGAAAAAGATAATGAATTGTTGCAAACAAACAAATCTTATTTCAAAAGATAGTTAAACTTTAATTTTGACATAAGCTTCGACATCATCATCCTTATTCTATTGGGTTTGACACAAACTATATATTTTTAAAAGAACTATTGTGCAACTAATGTGACACCTAATTTGAATATTAAAAAAACACTTTAAATTTAATATTTTTTTTTTAATAAAAAACATCTTAAAAAACATATTATTGGTGAATGACTAGCCATTAAATATTGACATGTTCACACTTATAACACATTTATATTTATTTATATATATTTATTGTTCCTTTGCTATTTTTTTAGGACTATGACAAGAACCAAGAAAAACCAAGATTGTGGTGAAATTTCTCTCTGTGTAGTAAAAACTCTCTAGGCTTTGACAAAAGTATTTTTTAAAAATAGACCTACCATAAAACAAAATAAAAATAAACCTACATTCCTTTAACATCTTTACCTTTGTTGTCTTATTGTTTATTGATGCTAGTGTTGTTGTTGTCACTATCTGCCTCCTTTGCTCCAAAAAGTGGTTGCTTTCATATGTCCCATCGTGTTAAGAAAATTTAGAATGTTTAGGAAACTTAAACCTTCACTGCCATCAGTTTTTCTTCTTTTTTCTAGTTCTTCTTTCTAAGGAAGGGGGTGGATGTGGGTTTCAACGTGATTAAGTTTGTTGGGTGTTTTGTCAACAAACCCAAATGAACTAAGCAAAAACCCTAGATGAAAACCCTAACTCCTTGTAGGACAATTCAAGCTGACACATACTATTTGGTTTTGAAATGTGTTTTCATCATCCCATACCTTTGAAAACCACAAGCACACAAGGTAATCCTATTAAAGAAGGCTACAAAACTCATACTTGTCATGGTCTAGCAGCCACATAATGAAGAAGATGTTCTTATTTATAGTTGGTAGGTCATCTTTTTTTCTTTTTAAAACTAAGAATTGTATAGGAAGGTGCTTAACAAGGTATTTAGGCATTTCATAACGAGATTTAATAAAATTTCCTTACTTTGTGGATACCACTAAAAGAGGGGTTAGGGGGTGAAGGAGGTCCAAAGACAAGGTGAAGACAAGGTGACTTTACAAAAGAAAAAAACTTAAAAATTGTCTACATTTGCTTCTGTTGCAACATTGTAACTCCTTGAATCCCATGACTGCTCACACCATAGCCATCTTTGCCTCCTCCTCCTCCTCTTGATATTCTATAATATGCATGCTAAGCTTGACAAATACTAAATCTATGGCAAAGAAAAACATTGAAAGAAAGACAAGGTACCCATAGAAGAGAAAATCAGTGCTAAGTGGTAGCACCACAATACTCCTATGTTGTTTGTTTCTTGTATAGAACTCTTTTGTAACAAAGGTGAAAATAGAGGTAGGAGGATGCAAGCTTACCATTGACTTATGCACTCCTTTTGCACAATTTTTCATAACATAACTTTTCGTCCTCCAAAATCTATGTCTTGTTGAAGATTTGATGTTAGCATAACTTTGAGTTAACATTGAGTTAACATTTCTACTAGTATGGCTGTCTTGTCTCGTTTTGAGTCAACATCTTATGTGAATACTCAATAAAATTTTGTTTCTTAACACTGACTTAGCAACAAGATAACCATGCATTATTGGTCATCCAAATTTCAATATTCTTAGTGGATTTAACACATTTGTGTTGGCTGTTCAGCGGTTTGTTTAGTTAATGTTGGCCACTGTGAACCTTGAGCACCTACCAGCACACTATGAAGGATGGATGGTAAGTGGTTAGAAAACAGTTATCTGTTGGGTTCCAGTTCCCTCACTAACCATGGTGATTAGCTCAGTTGCTTTTTTTTTATCGGTTGTAAAAACAGCACTTAACTATATATAAACTATAAACCATCTACTTACCTAATAATCACTTTTTATTTTACATATCTTCCTATATATGAGACCTATTTCTTATAGAATTGGCTACCAAGGTGAAACCAAATAGTAACTCAGTTGAGGTTCATCCACAACTGAGTAACAACAGGCATCCAATGGATGGTGCACAGGTGGCTGCTGGTTCACCATGGCCCTTAATGTTAGCTGTTCTGGTGTTTTGGGCTTGGCCAATCTTCACATTTTTGCAATTTGTACTCTTCCTTGTTTTGCACCCCAGTGAGGATTTTCTGGTTTGCCTAGCAAATGGAGAAAACCAGGCTGACTACGTCACAGGCTCGAACCTCATTGGAGGGCTTTTGTACCTGCATTATTGCTTTGCTAGTGGACTTACATGGAAACATCCGCTATTTACTAGGCTACTGGAAAAAAGAAAACAAAATTAACTCACCACCTAGACTGGGTTTTGGCCGAGGCAGAAAGTTAACTAATTAGTTGTAGAATCACCTTCTAGCCTAGCTGCCAATTGACAATTGAGCATGTTATATCTTAACCACCTGTAGTTACTGGCCAGGTAACTTCATTAGTTATTAGGGTCTGCAGACATGCTGAGGATGTAAGAATTTAGACCACAATTAAATGAAATATATATATATGTCCACTTGAATAAAAAGTTTAGATTGCAGTTGAACCCTAAACCCTAAACCCAATTGACAACTTTAAGATATATAATTCTCAAACATATAATTTTCTATTTTGTTAGATGGATGGTAATCTATGTGTGGAGTGTGGAAAGGAAACACTTCTTTGTTGTTGTATTTTCTGTCCTATAGGTAACCATGGGTCTTAACTATATTCTAACTACTAACCATTCACAAGCATCTACCTACCTAACAGTCCCCAAGTGGCTTCTCCTCCGTCCTGACTGGGCTGAATCAACACCCACATCGGTACCTTCATGTTTTTGATTGAGGCCTCGTTGTTGTGGCTATAACCCGTTCCTCCATATAAATTGATGATGTGGCATCACCCCATTGGCGGAGAGGTCACAGATTACAACCCATATCTGATGTGTACTGGGTCGGCCAGATGGATGCAGGAGGGTTATGATGATAACAACAACAACATTCATCCCAAATGTTGACATAGTCATTGGTGACAGGCAGGTGAAATCCCATCCATTGAGTCACCATTTATGTCTTGGTAACACGGCTCAAGCAACCCTAAACCCTAAACCTACACGGTAATGACTTACATACATAGGTGGTCACTAGTTGCTTAGGTAGAGAAAGTACTATGAGGGTTACAAGAGAAGTTAGAGAGGTGGAATGTTGCTAACTCAGTTCAAGTTCCATCCACAACTGAGTCATAATGGGTTTCCAAATGGATGGTGGAGTGGTGGTGTGTGCTGGGTCACATAATTGCCCTTGAGGAGGCAATCTCGTGGAGTGAAATGCGACATTTGTTCTGATCATGACAAATTACAAACTCTAAAGACTAAGATGCTGCCTCCTCTTATTCTCATACTTGTTTTGGCTTGTTCCAAACTTTGGCTTCCTCTTGTTCCCACACTAGTTTTTTCTAGTTCAAAAGTTCTAGCTACAATGTACACAACCCTCACATAAGGCCCTTATGGGGTGGGAGGCTGGGTGAGTGGGTGAGTTGTTCTCAAATTGGAGGACCGACTCCACTGGTGCTTCGGACATGACCCTGCAAATTAAAAATTGGATGAAGAAAAGTCAAAACATGCCTCTTTGGTTCAGCAAAATGGCTTTTGGGCACAACATTTTTGCATAGTTTGTTGAGGTTGGTAAAAGGCACAAGCAAAGTGTAACACCTGCTAGAGAATACTCAGTGTACTAAATATAATCTGACTCATACTGATTGGTCCAGGTGGTTTGCTATTACTCTAGTGTCTCCCACCTATTGGCAGTCCCAATATTAATTTTATGGGCAGAGATGGAATAAATGAAATAACTGAAACTTGGATATGAGAAATATTTTTTGCAGGGTCACATCCTAGATAAGCACGGTTGGAGAAGCTCAAACACGAGGCAACACTGCAGAGCGTACTTACTCTGAATTTGTCATGCATGTCATGCACAATACGGTTGAGGAGAGAAATTTTTAAAATCACAATGTCGAACCATTTGGAAACGCTTGGTTTGTGCAAAAACCCACCTTCCCTTCCAAAACTATAACTCGTGACAGATTGACAAAGGGAGATAGAGAGAGTTTTATTTACAAACTTCAACAATTCACTGGTACCCAAGAGATTATTTTATTATGATTATTATTTTTTGGGGCACAAATGGTAAAAATCCTTAAAGAAAGTTTAAAACCCAGGTAGTTACCTACCTAAATCTAGCTAGAAAAGTAAGTGAATAGGTAGGTAATTATGAGTTAACTAGGGAAGTGGGAGTACACAGTTAGGCAGGTTAGGGTAGGGTAGGGTAGGCTCTAGATTTGGCGTAGATAATTAAAAACGTAAGTTTAATGAGATTGTGGCTGCCCCCCTCACGCGGCAAAGTGAGCGGCAATTACGGGGTCTGTTGACAACGCCACTAGTGCAGTGCAGCAGCCAAGCTTCCGACGACGACGAAGCTTTGAACCCCCCCCCTCCATACACACATACACGCCGCTCTTGCGCGACTTTTCAGGCATCAGCGTCGTTGTGGGATCTGCCTGCCTCCATTTGCCTTCTTGCTCCCAAAACTAGGTTGGCTTCTGCCTCTGACTTTACATCATTTCGCCTGCTTGCCTGCCTACTGCTTGCTTTGCATGCTGCAGTTGCAGTAGCGGCATTTGCAATAACCGGTGTGGTTTGGTTCTTCTCCTTCTTTTTCTTTTTTTGGTTTTGGTTTTGGTTTTGTTTTGTTTTGTTTTTTTGTTTTTTCCTTGGGTCTCATTTCTACAGGTATCGTCTGTCTTTAGGTTCCAGTTGGGGGAGGTTTTGTAAGTGATCGTGTCGCTGCTCGGGGAACTCGTTCATCAGCTTGTCCATTTCTCTGTTTGTGTGTGTGTGTGTGTGTGTGTGTGTGTTTTTGGGGTCCTTTTGGGTCTAGTAGTCGTCTGAAAGAAAGAGGGGATACATTTCTGAGAGAACACATTTTGGGTTGTTGGTGGTGGCGGTGTTGTTGTGTCGTGTGCTTGCTTCTAGTCCCTGGGAACTTTTCTTTTGTTGGGTTTGGGGGATTTTTTTCCCCCCCCTCTCTCTTCGGGTTGCAGTTTTGGTTCCTGTCTGTGTTTCTGATTTGGGTCGTGTTCCTTTTCTTGTTAGCTGTTTGTGTGTTGTTTTTGTTGCGGTACAACACTCGGGTTTCTACTAGTTCTGTTCTCCTCTGGTTGCCGGCCCCGGTAGTCCCGAAACTAGGGGCAACGATGGACGTGAAGCTGGTATGGCATTGCCGGCGACTTTAATATTCCCATTCGCGACATGCTTGTTTCCATCAGCTCGCTTCTGGCAAGTGCAGTGAACAGGGACTAGTAGTGATCCGCGAGGTAAAAGTTCACGGAGTCGAACAGCTGTTCACGAACTTCGCCAACCTCGACTCTCAGTTGTGCAGGCAGAGACAGACAACAACAGGCCTTACAACTCTCCAGGGCGCCGCCGTCGCCGCCGCTATGGTTCTCCACAGTTTCTATCATGAGTAGTTTCTCTTATCAGTACTTTCAGCAGCGCAGGCAGAGTACTCGAGGTACAGGAGTATCGAACGTTTTGGTAAAGCGGGTAGATCGTTGGTCATAGCTACGTACCATGGCATTCAGAAGGGGATCTCATGGGCCCCTCTCAACGTCGAGGAAAAGCGCTAGATCAAATGATGGGTACCGTGCATCTGTCATCATCTTGCTGCTCGTTTCTGTGGTCGCACCTCTCACTATCATTGTGGGCCAGTCCAGCAACTTGTTCACTTCTGGTACGTGCGCGCCCCTCCCAGCCCTTTAGTTGCTAGCACTCTGCAGTTCGCTTCTTGGGTTTCAGGAATATTGTGGCATTGTGAAGTCTCCGGCCATGCAGTTGGGGCGGTGATGAAGACCCGTATGCTGATATCATAGGATTCTAGATTGTATCCATTATATTAGGACCTTGAGGTTCTGGACTAGAGGAAGGCAGTTGTGGAAGATGTTACCAAGCTGCTGGTCCAGATGCTTCTACAAAATGGTTTTGAATGATAGATTACAGTACCCATGTACAGAGCTCCAATGGGTTGAGTTCAGACGCCACATATATCTTGGGCAAAACAATGGCAGTGTGGCAGTATTCATGTGCAGATGAATGTCTTGCAGGTCTGAAAGACTTACGGCATTCAGGAAGTAGCCTACTTGATTGAGCATTCTTGCAAGCTGACTTTTGGCTGGCAAGATGTGCAATCTTCTTGAGAGAAATCAAGCTCTTTTTGACCCATTTCCAGTCAGGAATATACTTGTGCACTTTGTAGTTTGAGTACAGTATCTATGGTTTCTGAGCATAGATCTTCAATGGCATGTGTGCAGGTCGAAGCTACTTTGAGTATGGAACAAATGATTTGGTGAGTTTGCACATCACTGAATGGCCCAAAACTCCTCCACATATCAGGCTCTGCTAATTTGGCTAATGATCTTCATCCCTTGCATGCTTGCATACAGATCCATGTCAATGGATTAACTGTCTTCATGTGTTTTTGGGAGGGCGTTTTTAGGATAGGAAGATCTGTTTTCACATAATCCTTTCCTTTTGAGTACCAGCTTCCTTAACTCATAACTGGTTTTTCTTGTGTGCAGTTGGGAGCTGATGATGTCAAGAGGCGCAGTGCATTGGAGGCTATAGAATCCCTCATTCCCAAGGAGGTATGTTCCTTGACCCTGACATATATTTCAGACTCTTTTGGGGGTCTGGCCTGCTGCTTTACTGATGCTGTTGTGTGCAGGGTTTTTTTAAAGTCCACTTTGATTCTTCAGTCCTACAAAGAGCTCTACCCGCTTATCTATAACCAGCACTTACAACAACAATGATCTGCCTAAGATATTTTCCATTGGTTTGCTAAATATCAGACTGTTGCATATTTCTTTTGTGGTTTTATGTGTTTTGATTGTTGACAGGGGCACAGCAAAATGTTTCCATAACTTTTGCTTCCTTTGTTTTGATCAGGTACTAGATATTGTAGGTGCCAAGCCAGGGGGCTCTGAACCTTTGAACCGGAATATTGTTGGTGGCCAAGACCTCTTGTCTTCTTGGGTTCGAGAAGATGCAGTGGGTGTCAGCCGGCAGAGCTCCAACATGTATCGGGTAGCAACTCTTAAACTTGTTTTTCTGATTCTGGTTTTGGCAAATGCTTGAGGAAAACTGGCACTTTACATCTCATGTGGATGTTCTTGTGTGCAAGTGGAGAAGAGACCAACAAACCCATATTCCAATAGAGTTCTGGATCTAGTTTGTATGCAGGGTTAAGAGCCTTTTCCCTTCTTCAAATATCCAGTTATCAACCCTTACTTTGACATTGAACTTCTGCGAACTGGAGTTTTTTGTGATTATCCACTTTGGGAAACCATCTTGTGATGGATTGTGAATTGGTTTTTAAATGTGGCTATGGGGTTATCCTTGCAATTTCACCATTGAATCTCTCCTGTTGTGTGTCAAACTTCAGGAGCCGAAAGCACTTCTGGAGGATCATAACAAGGACACAAAAGCTGATGGCAAACATGAATCTGGAAAACTGACAGGTAAATGACTCAGGAAGTTTTTCTTGCAGAGAGATTTGTGATCTGTGGCATTAAGATGTGTTCACCCATGGGGTGTCAGTAGAGGTTTTTATTATGAATCATGTTTTCCAATTGCAGTATTTGTGGTGTACAAGACACAAGATGTAATCATGTTTACAATTTTGTGTATATATTTGACTGTGTGAAGCACAGGTGGAGTCATTCAGCAAGTTGTATCTGCCAGTGAGAATCAAAAGCCAGGAAAGAAGGTATGTATTTAATCTTTGATGGGATCTTATGCAGAGCTTTTGATATGAGTCATTGAGGAGACTACTACACTCTACATTTTGTTTAGCTGGTGGGTGTGGATCTCAATGCTTGAATCCAGGAATTCCACTGTGTTTGCTAGAGTTTTGGTTGTATTTCCCCATATTTTCAAGATATTTGCATATTCTTGATGAATTACATCAATGAAGTGTTCTGCAATTTAGGAAGCACTTTGGGGATTTTAGTAATTTAGATGGAAGACTAAATTGAGTGCATTGTGAAATTGTTTATGAATGCAGCAGTTCATGCTAGTCAGGTACATAAGAAAAGGATTCTGACAGCTCTCAGGTTTAACAGGATGCAGATGTGGGCAAAAGTGTTTCGGCCAAGTCTGGTAATCAGACAGAAGATAATCTGGTGCGACAGATGCGAGATCAGCTCATTATGGCCAGGGTGTATGCGAATCTTGCACAGGGTCAGAGTCATTTTGATCTTGTCAATGATTTGAAACAGCGTATCAAAGAACACAAAACCTTTGTAGGGGATGCGAATGCTGATGCTGAACTTCCAAGTGGGTGAGTGTCTATTTGAGGATTACAGTTGTTAATCTACCTGTGATGATTCTGTACATCAGACCCTATCCAGCAGGAGTATATACCCTTTGGAGCCTAGATGTGCATAGAATGTCAGTCAATTTCCTGATGGGTGCTGATTGTGCATTTGGAAGAGCATAGTCGGGGATACTTTTTGTGGAGTGAATTACTGCAGACAATTACAAGGGCCTCATAGATGCAACTTGGAACATGCAGGGCAGAAGAGAAGGTGAAGCTAATGGCAGAGGTGTTGGTACAAGCACAGGAGAAGAATTATGACACTGCCACCATGGTCAAGAAGCTGAGAGCCATGCTCCAGTCAGCCGAGGAGAATGCTCGCATGCTCAAGAAACAGAGCACATTTTTGAGCCAGTTGGCGGCCAAAACTATTCCCAAGGGCCTCCATTGCTTCTCCATGTCTCTGACAGTGGAGTACCACATGCTCCCACTTAATCAAAGGGACTTCCCTCATCAGGAGAGACTTGAAGATCCCAGTCTCTATCACTATGCTCTCTTTTCTGACAACATCCTTGCAACAGGAGTGGTTGTGAACTCAGCCATTTCAAATGCAAAGGTTTGTTCTCATGGAACCTCCCTTTCACCTTGACTGTAGCAGTTGTAGGTAGGAAATCTTCTTAGCTAACCCAAGAGCTGAAAATGTCAAGCTACCCATGAAAGCTTATGAGCCTGTCTGCAGGATGGGGAGTCATAGGCTAGAAAGAGGCCCTTGTGCAGTCGTTTGTGCACAACAGTCACACAATGCCTTGAAATGCTTAGGAAGGCTCCAGTACATTTTTCTAACCATCGGACATTGGTAGCAGGAACCTGAAAAGCATGTTTTCCACATAGTAACAGACAAGCTAAACTTTGGAGCCATGAAGATGTGGTTTCTGGCAAATCCTCCTGGAGCTGCAACTATTGAAGTCCAGAACGTTGACGATTTCAAGTGGCTGAACTCCTCTTACTGTCCAGTGCTGCGCCAACTAGAATCGTCTGCCATGAAGAACTTCTACTTCAAGGCTGACAGTGCCATAACCTTGGCTGCAGGAACATCCAATCTGAAGTATCGCAACCCCAAATATCTCTCAATGTTGAATCACTTGCGGTTTTATCTTCCTGAAGTTTATCCGAAACTGGACAAGATCCTCTTTCTGGATGATGACATTGTGGTTCAAAAAGACCTTACCCCACTGTGGGATGTTGATCTTGAGGGCAATGTCAATGGTGCAGTCGAAACCTGTGGTGCCAGTTTCCATCGCTTTGATAAATACTTGAACTTCTCAAACCCCTTGATCTCCCAGAACTTTGATCCAAATGCATGTGGGTGGGCATATGGAATGAATGTCTTTGATTTGAATCAGTGGAAGAAGCATGACATTACAGGCATCTATCACAGATGGCAGAGCAAGGTGTGTATATTGCTCACAGGTTTCCTGCTTCCAAATTCTGAACTAGTTGCTATCTTACCTGCAACCACTTCAGAGGATTTTTCAAAAAGAATTTTTTTTGCAGACTTGAGATGATGATTACGGGTGTCTATTCTGGTTCCTGCCTAATCTTGGGCATTTGTGTATGTGCAGAACAAGGATAGATTGCTGTGGAAGCTTGGAACTCTACCACCAGGCTTGATCACATTCTACAATTTGACATATCCGCTTGAGAAGTCATGGCATGTGTTGGGGCTGGGCTACAATTCAGCTGTTGAGGACTCAGACATTGCAACTGCAGCTGTAATCCACTATAACGGAAACATGAAGCCCTGGTTAGACATTGGCATGAGCAAGTACAAACCTTTATGGTCGAAGTATGTCAACTATAAACACCCGTACCTACGGCAGTGCAACATCAGTGATTGATTTCTCTTATCCATCATACAGATGATCACAAGATGTCGCTTACATGTAGCAGGAGCTGAGTTGAATCCCTAGAATTATAGCTGCATTTAAGGGCTACCCTTGTAGTCTTGTGATCAGCAGTATCCCTGACTATGAGGTCCATAACCCCTTTGCTCCTTCTGCATGTATAGTTTTGTAGGCAACCTCTTACCCCCTTTCAAATAATTTCTGGTCTTCTTTTGCCTCAGCACTGCTGTGAAACTGTCATCTGCCCCATAGCTTTGATCGCATGTTGAATAGAAATATACTGGCACAGTTTTAGATTCAGCCCTTTGTTTACAAAAGAGAAAGTATGTCTTTGGGTGCATGGGAGGTGTTGAGAAAGACCAAACCTGAAATACAGTTACCAAAATTTATGGAAATTTCCCCAGAAAGCAAGAACTGCTTTGCGCTAACCTGTAGAGTGGTCCCTCAGGTGTAGTGTATATATATTGATACTCACCCATTTATATGTAACTGTTGCTACTTACATTTGTTGCTCTCTAATTGCATGGCAAGATGCCTATGTCACAATGTTTCAGGTTTTTTCTTTGTTTCTTGAGATGAAGTCTTTCACTCTATCACCAAAAAGATGAAAGTTTTTTGCCAACAAGTGAATGAACCACTGCTGGGGATCTCTGTCTCTTTTTTACTTCCCATGTTGACTGACTTTTCTCACTTCCAGTATCATTCTCCCTAGCTGTAGTAAAACCTTTGTCTTCTCTGTGGGAAGGAACCCATAAACTTTCCTTTGTATGACAGATATTCTTGTTTATTTTCATACCCTTTTGATTTTCTAGTGTAAACTTGACTAATTTTGCTCATTTTTGGGAAAAAAATTTGAAACTTTTTGTAGCACAAAATTGTGGGAAAAAATAATTCATCCCTTCCCAGGCTGATCCTTATATAGAAGTCTTTCTTGAACAATCCTCATTGCTGGTGGTTTCACACATTCTCTCCCTAATTCCATAAAAATGCCTTCAAATTGGATGTGATGAAACATGCTATCTTCAAATGTTATAGGCAGAGCCTCTTATGTGGCCCATTATTTACCTCTTTTAATTGTGCAGAATCTGTCTGTTTGGTCTCTCCCAGCCAGATTCTGCACAAGATATTGCTTGCCTTTTAATACCAATATGTGGACATGCTCCTGCCAATTCTGTCTACCAGCAATGTCCTGCAGGATCCTATTGGGGCGAGCACATAATGCTACCCATTCACTTGGGTCTAGAACACCTTAATGCACAAAGTAGCTTTGGACCTTGTGGTGAGAAATGGGTAATCTTCAAAGTTAAAGCACACTTGTAAAAAGTAGTTAGTAGTCTGGAATTAGCTTAATAGGCTTGAACTTAAGACTCCAGAAGTAGGCACTGAGGCAAATGGTTTGATGCTTCCGATATTCAAAGATTTATTCTAAGTAGTTTGGTATGTAGGTATCTCATTTTATTTGTTTCTTGGTGGATTATTGGTTTCATTGCAAATTTTTAGTGTTCTTGTCAAGTACTACTATAAGTGATGAAACCCTGCCAAACTTTATAAAAAGAAAGCACCCAAAGTGCAAGGACCATAGTCTAGGTAGATGAAAGAGCCCCAAAGAGGTGAGCCACACGGAGGAAAGGGAACCACTAAGTACCGAAATCTCCACTAGTCGCATAAAGCATATTAACTAAAGAAAGGGGAGGTAAACATGATAAAACTCCAAGCCTAGAACAACCCTACCCTGGAGTAATAGCTCACCTCAAGATGGAGGCGGCTTGTGTTCTATGTAAAACCATTAACACTCACTGTTTATAATAGTAAAGCAAAATTGATAAAGGAGGGCCTCCAGTGCATTTTGTTGTTCACATGTTGTTAGCACATTGATGAAGAAAGTTGTTGAATTGTTGGTGATGACACCCAAAAACTTCTGTGGCAAGAGGAATAAACATGTCCATTGGGTAACAATCATAATAAAGGCCTTCCTTCGCTTGAGTTGTCACTATAACAACCACCCCATGAGAAAGAGTCATTCATGACACCAAGTTTGTTCAAGTGGGGTCGATAATGATGACATCAACCAATGTGCCAATGCCATCCATCAATAGAACAATGTCGACATGTTGATGAGAAGATTAAAGAAAAGGCGGTGGAAAAACATGGGTTTGCTCTCTTAAGACAATAATTTTGCATTTTTCACTATGGATGCAAAAACATCCCAAATCACATCATTGGATGTAATCCTTTCCCCACCATGGGCAGAGTAGAGGAGGTGGATCCCCAAGGGGTTTAACAGTTGGGCACATACGTAATGGGTTAGACCAAAAGTCAAAGGATGGGGGAGGCCTAACTTGGTTCACAATGTGGAGGAGGAAACATTTGAGGGCAAATGGAAGCATGGGATGACAAGGTGAGCATATAGCCAAGCTCCCACACCAAGCCCTACATAAAACCTCAAGTGCACTCAATGCAAATTAGAAGACATGTTAGAGATGGTGTTGGAAAAGGAATGGTTGTGTAGTCTTTTTGAAATAGTTTCTTGAAATTAATATATTCCCTTCTCTACAAACTATTTAAATAAGGTATACATGCTGTTGTAATTAGGGGAAAAAACTTTCAAAACAACTTCAAGTGTGCTTGAACTACTTACCCCAAAAGGAATGGGTGTGAATTTAACAAAAATCTAGAAGTAATGATTAGCGCAATTAATGCTCAACTCCCCAAATATGTTGTTGGCATTGGCCTCTACAAAAACAAGGCCTATCCCACCACTAGAAATTGGGAATAAAACCTGTTGATGCACCAAAGGGGCCTTTGGACACTCGAATGAACATGGGCTTAAAAGCCTTTCAAAAACCTACATGAAGGTCAAATTGAAAGATGGAAGCTAATGTTGAAAGCTCAAGAGGGGTAGGAATGCACAAAGCAAATAGGAAGATCTCTACACAAAACATTGAAATAGGATCCCAAAAAAACATGGATGTCCCCTAACCTCGGAAGTAGACATACATAGTGAACATCCTCACCCCAAGCATTTTGCAAAAAAGAAGAGAACAACACAAAGCCAAAGGGGATCCTTAGAACTTTAATGTCGTCCAAAGGGTAGCAAAAATTAGGAGGGGGAGAAAAATTAAGGGGCAATCCAAAAGGGGACCAAACATCACACTTGTGAAGTTGAACATACAAACCCACAATGGCCAACTGGCAAGCAAAATGGCCAAAAGCAAGGGGAACAAGAAAAGTAGAGTTGAGGATGTGAATGTCGTTTGCCAACAAAAAGAAGAAACACAAAAAAAAAAAACAACAAATGAAACTGCGAGGCACCAAAATGAGCTAAAACAAAAATGGGCCCAATGAATGAGTCACCTTAATGTGTGCCCATAAACAAAAGGATAATAAAGAGTTCACCACAAGGGGAATGATGACTAAAGGACAAGGGTAACTGCTAGCAATAAAATGAACTAACAAAAAGGAAAAGTATAAACAATTGGCCCTTTACCACATGAAGCGCTTGGAAATTGGCTTCACATAAGATGTAATTAAATGCATTCACCACATCCACTTGCAGTACCCCCAGTCAAGGTCGACATTTAATGTAATTTGAATGCCATGCTCCACTGCTTCAAACCCACCCTAGACTACCACACCAAACTAATGAAACAACAAATGATAACATAATTCATCCCATAGTTAAAAGCATAAGGCCTTGCTAACCATTCAATAGAAAACCTTACCCATTGTAATGGGTATGATGCCACCCAAAAGTGTGGCCAAGGCCAAAAGCCTGATAGCACCAAGGATGTGAATAATGGACCTTGGGAATTGACCCATTATAACATGGGAACTCAGTTGGTGGAGCTATAAGAAATTGCTAGTAGAATTTTTGGGGTCGAAAACATCCTGAAGATGCTTAAAACCATGTTAGAAGGTCCCCTGCGGGAAGATTAGACATGTAGATGAAAATTGACCTAAAAGAATCCAAGGATAATTCTAGGTCTTCGTATGGTTGAAAGTCCACCAAAGAATAGGGCAAGGGGAAGGCGAAATTGAAAGGTGGAAAACTTGCAAAATTGACACGATTTTTGAAGAAGCAATAGCTTGGGCCAAAGGGGTAAGGGCCCTTGCCGCATGAACATACTTTCCAACACACCCTAAAGCCAAGCTCTACCCAAGTTGCCATGAGGGGGGCACACTAGAAGAGGAATTGGAAGGGAGCAAGGGTGCCAAGGGGCCTTGGTCCAAAGGTATAGTTGCAGCAAGTGCTTGCCTTTGAAGAAAATGTTTCATTTGAAGCTCCTCCCAATCTTTTGATAAAATTCGTTGAAGCCAGGCTTTAGTATTTCAATATTTGGCAATGCCACCCCAAGCAAGGAGGACAAGACACCGTTGAAAGAAAATAAAAAATAAATGTTAAATGGCAATGTCGAAAAGGTTTTGAACAAGGCGATCCAAAAATAGACAAAAAGCAACTTGATGTTGCAAAATGAAAGGGATCTTCCAATACAAATAGGGCCGAGGAAGACGTAAATGAAAAGCACTAAGGGGTCCACATCTAACGCCCAAGCTGTAGTAGGGGAGAAGGGGCAAGAAGGGAAGCCAAAGGACAAGAAGAACCACCAGAAGAAAGAGCTTGAAAAGCTTGATAATGCCACTAATGATGAGACATACCATGTCTTGAAAAAAGGGCACCACATCTGGCACACGGGACATCAGGATGCGCCTTGCTCTTGCTGCTAAGGAAAGAAGTGGGTCTAGTTTGACAACCGGCCTGAACGGCTGCACTGAAAAGGGGGTGGGGGGGGAAAGGGGAAAAAAAGCCCCTCCTCAACGGCCCACAAATTCAAACCTGGAAACTTGTAGGAAGAAGATTGCTTTGCTTTCCTTTCTTCCTTCCCCGCCCCTCCCTTCTCCATGGTCTGCTATTTGCTCCCTTATTCCAGTTTGATCCATGCTACTGCCATCATCAGGGGCTTCTAGAACGTTTGCAACCGAGCCCACGCAATATAGTTCAACAAATATCTTCTAATGAACGGCTTGCTCAATAGAATGAGAGCGAAACGTTTCTGCCATCGCTGTAAATCCATCACCATTCTTTTGTTTTCAGTAGATAAAGAGGCTTCAGGTCATGGAAACCAGCTGTCTCAGACACGTATAGTTCTGGATTTTTGCCCCCACGAGCTCCAAAAAGCTCGGGTTTCTAGCTTGTTTGCACACTCCCATTGCAACAACACTCAACCTCCCTCCACGCAGCAAGCTCCAGTGGCCTATTCCCATCAACTCCCCCCACTATAAGTTGTTATTTATGTTGTAAATTTGAGCTCCGCATTGTTTTGCACTACCAGTGACAATGATTAAACTATTTCGTGTGATCATAATAATTTTTTTGTAATTAATTTTAATTTTTCAAAAGATAATATTTTGTAAATTTCACATTATGTCATTTTGTCCAATTAATAATTTTTTACATTCTTGAATTGGTAGGCAAAATGTCAAAGAAAGTCAGATTTTTTTAGAAAAGTTCACAACAAGATACAAATAAACAATTTTTCTGAAAAGGTGCAAGAGAAACAACAACAAAAAAATTCTAAAATGAAATTTGATATATGACAAATTATAATTCGAAATGACTCTGGAATTGTTGCAATGACGATCACCAAAATACCCATAAATCAATTCTGATGAAACATCGTCACTGGAATAATGTAATCTGAAACACAATATTTGTAATTGAATAAAGAATGATGCAAATATTATGGCAAGGAAAGATCCATAGTTGAAGCCCATTGGTACATAATAGGTTGGACTTTTAAATGCGAATTGATTTTGGTTTTATCTCAAATTCTGATTCAAGTAAAAATCTGTTTATCAATAGACTATCTTTTGATTTGATAGTAGACCAATGTTGGGTTGTGAAACCATCTCATACAGATTGATACTAGTCTTGGTAATCAAAGAACTCACTAGACTAGTATGACCTGAAGCAATAGCAGCCTCACACCAATACCTACTTGGTAGTGGCAAGCACTAAAGAGGTGCAACAAGTTCAATGCAACACTTAGGAATAGGGTTCAAGGCTGATTTTTGACTTGTATGAGGCAGGCAGATGCTTGATATAGACGCTCATATGGTCCTAGTACTAAAGGGACATCTCCTCGAGTCCTTTCCAGGGGCAAGCATTGAACATGTGCAATGAGTTAAATGTAGCACTTGACTTGATGCAATTGCCAGACAATGGCCAACAAGAACATTTATTTTCAATGTTTTTGTTGATTGTTCCCAAACTTTGATGAATGTTTTAACTATATTTCTTGCATTGTCATTTTAAGAAAATTAGATTATAGTACATTAGTTAGAATCACCCCTTGAATCAAAGGTCCAAGGCTTGATTATTTTTCTCAACTTCTCATTTTAAAAAATGGATGGATGAAGAAAATGATGTAATCCCTAGGGAACTTCCTCCAGGAGAAGGGGCCTTGCAAGTTCCCCTGGGGCAAATGGGCCCAAGTTCATCGAGGAAATGTGGGTTACCCATAGAAAATGGGTTCAAGTTTTCTAAGGAAAAATGGTTTCTTTGGGAAAATGGCCCATGCTCCCTCGAGAAAATGTTTTCCTAAACAACTTGGCATGTTACCCCAAGGAACTTTGGCCCATATATGCCAAGAGAAGCATGTATCCTTGGGGAAGTTGAGCCTATTTGTTTGAGGAATTCACGTTTATTTGCATGTTTACCTTGGAAATTGCAAGCTCCCTTCTCCCTAGGGAACTTGTGAAAACTTGGTTAAGTTCCCCTCTCCCTCGGCAAGTTAAAAGATCTTGGGTTTTGAAAAGGAACTTGCTTGAGAAAACTATTTAGAGCTTACATCCTTTTTTCATCCATCTATGAATTTTTTTGAGAAATTGAGGAAAAGAATCAAGCCTTGGACCTTTGGATAGAAGGGGGTAGCTCTAACTAATCTATTATATTTTTTCTTGAAATGACAATGCAAAAAGAAAAAAAAAAAACACATTCATCAGAATTTGGGTACAATGAAACAAAACATCCAAAATAGGTTTCTTGTTGGGTGTTGCCAATGCCGCATTTAACTCATTGCACATGTTTACTGCTTGCCCTGGTTAGGTGCTTGAGGTGATGGACTATATAACCCTCAATACCAAGCATATACCTGCCTCATACCAGTCAAAAATTTGCCTTAGACCTGACCTAATGCACGGCTTACAGAAATATCCAAAATCATTAACAGGCTCATTTTGCAAAATTTTAACCTAAAAATTTAAAACTGGAATTATTCTGGGGGCAAATTTATTGCTTGCTTTCATGGCAAATTTTTGAGAAATTTTTTTTTTTCAAGGAAAAACTTTGTCCCACATTTGAACACACTTTTTAAATTTTGGGGCAGTTTTTTATTTCCAGTTTTCTACAAAGTTTTTGGCTAATTGACCCCTTGTTTGACAATTGCTAATGATGCTACATAGGAAAACTGAAAAAAATTGGGAAATTCTTTGCAGTGCTTGTTTAGCTCACTATGGTAAGTCAAAAATCTGGGAATTTTTTCAAAGTACATGTTTATGTCAATTTAGATGCTAGAATATTGTCTGTTTATCTGCTTCCCAAGAGACCCAATCGGTGAAAAACATCCAGAGTTTTTTCTCAAAGAAAATTGAAACAAACCCAGTTCAAAACAAAGAAAGAATATTGAAAAAAACCCAAAATAACACCATGTGGTGGTAAAAACCACCGACCATACTGGGGATCGAACCCAGAATCTCTGGTTCCGTAGACCAGCGCCTTATCCATTGGGCCATACGGTCACTAACACCGTGATAACCGTCGTTATTTACTAATAAATAATTATTAATCTGCTACAGTCTCTCCTCTCCACAATAGGCAACACTGAAAAGAGGCTCATGAGAGCAACACATAACATAAAGAGATGTGAATGTAAGAAAGGATGTGAAAATCAGTGTGAATGAGGCACATTTTGAAGCACAAAAACTTCATTCAAAGAATTATCCAAGCATACCCCAAGGATCTTTCCAGCTACAAGGCTGTCAGAGTTGCAAAGTGTGGCCGAAGCTAATACAGGTCTGAAAGAATATAAGCAAAACTGAAGAAAGGGGAGCTAAGTTCTCGATCTGCTGAATGCTTCAGAACACTAAGAATATCCGTCCCAAGTTTTGAACTTCTCAATTAGTTGCTAGTTGCACACCTTCGTGTGCATGCTATTGGAATCTTGAGCATTCAATCAAATGGGTATCTGAAATCATGACTGAATCCTGGCCTGTTTCATTGAGTTGACTGGAGTCTTGACATTGGTTGCAACGTGGGGTGTTGCTCCCAACACAAGACTTATGGATGCAAGTTGCTCACTCCTCCTTAAAGCTCACCAATGAGGGTACTCCGTGTTATGTAATATGTGACTCGTGTAATAACACACTCAAAGTTGCTCCACAAAAGTTTGCAACCTCACACACAAGTAGATATGCATTCACATTTAAAAAGAGAGACAATCACACTTAGGATGGCAAACTTGTTAGGGTCATATGGTCACCAAATGACCCATTTGGTTTGCATTTGAATTGATCATTTTATTTGAAGAAATGAGAAAACATAGAACATCCAAATGAAGGTGGTCAATTTTACTTGCCCTGTGGTATGGTGCAGTAGAGATCATGATAGACAAGACAATTAGTGAACTTGTCGAATATTAACATTTATCCGAGATTGATTGATATATTGGACAACAGCATCAAGATTACTGCTGCCCTTTTGTGATTCTACTAATGCTGCAAAGTCTGGCACCTCCGACTGATTTGAGTCCACAAAAATGCGAGGTACACCTGCACATATTTGTTGGCAACACAATTAACAAACCTTGCCTATCCTCAACAGCACAGTAAAAGCTTGCAGCATGCTACCTTTCTAAGATCTCTAATTGTTGTCTCAAAGTGCTTGCAAAGCTGCAATAGTTGGTCTTTGTCAATAGCAGATATTGTTAAGTGGTTGAGCATATATATCTGCCTGCACATGTTTGTGTGGGCTGCATTTGAATCACATGTATGTAATACAGAGGGATTGTGATTACACACATATCAGCCCTCTGCATGTATGTAATCACAATACAGAGGGCTGATAACATCCATGTCTAACTGACCTGCACTCTTCCAGCTGATCATTGAGTTGACAAGTATATTCTTAGTCATTACAAACCAGTCAAGAGCATGAACACAGAAAAATTTAGAATACCATGAAAGCAGCGACGTGCTGGACCTGCCATTAGCACCACATCTCCACTACGAACGAACATGGCTGTTGGTGACTCCTCTCTACTTGCACCTCCTAGCAGAAAGACAGCCTTGCATCCAAGGCTGGCATAACCAACCCCACATTTCAACCAAATCAAATATGAACACATCTCAAATATGATACCATAATGAAAAGATTGAATTCTTGGAAGCACCCACATGCTTCAAGATGGTCACAAATATGTGTAACACAATCTTATGACTAACCTCTTGTCACTGTGTGCAGAGTATGTATGCTTCATCTAGAATCAACTATGTACTGAATGACCCATAAAGGGGCAATATTATTTTGGTGCTCAGCCAGTATTGGAAACATTCTAGACAAACTCTTGTGCTCAGCAAATAGATTTGCAAATGAGAACTGACGGAAAGAGAGGAATGGGCACCTGATACTAACAATAGGTTTGCTCCAGTCTGCCTCCATGTCATCAACATGGCCACCCAGCATGTCATCTGCAAATCACCTCCCAGCTTGCTTCAAAACCAACCCAGCAAATTTCTAATTGTGTAGCAATAGAGAGCATTTAAAAAAGTTTTACCTGGGCCATAATAATTCACAATAGCCGCTTCTGCCTTGAACTCTCCCTTTGTCACTGCTGCTTCTGCTAACCTTGCTGCCAGCTGAGCAAGGTCTGTTGGAAGCATACTGTAAGGAAGAGACTCATCATACGCCCGCTGCCAAGCAAAATTCCCATCTCAATATCATGCTTCATATCACCAACAAGTTAGTAGTACCTACCAACTACACAGAGGAAGAAGATAAACAAAGCTGCTTCATATCCAAAAGCCAGGAAAAAAAGAATAGTCTATTTATGAAGTGTGATGAAGGCCAGGCAACTGGGAAACACCACAATAAGAAAACCAAAGTCGACAAGACCTTAGACCAGTCAAATTGTAGACCAAGGGTGGCCCAACGCAACTTCCTGAAAAGCAATTCAGCTGGTACTACTTTGGAAAGTTGACCACAAGCTTCTGTCCTATCACAAAATTGCCATGCTTTGGCAGTTGCCACTCCACCATCAACATCTGAGTGTCAATTTCCAACAACACATACCTTCATAAGTATATTTAGAACTTTCTCCATGCTTACAATCTAAGTGAACCTAAATAGAATTGCCAGATGACCTGAAAATAAGATTACAGAGATCTACAGATCCAGCAACAAATCAGCAAAAAGGAAATCAGAGGAGACCCCAACACTAAAAAGCAGAAATATGGAGCAATTTGAACAAAAGCAGAAGTCATGGTGACCTCCAAGAGCAACATGTATGGTAGTGACAAGCTACCATAACATACCAACTGACTTCATCAGCTGTTGGCAGTGGGTAGAGGTCAATGTGACACTCACCAATATACTATGTTTCTGTCACGAGACCAGCAGGAATGGGAACACTCAGCCATGATGCTGCCTAGCTCAACATTCCTGTACTCACAAAGGTTTAAAGTGTACTGATGTTTCCAAAGTGATCCATCCAGAGCTTGCATATGTACCTTGTTGAGGAGTTACACAGGAGAGTTTATCTGCCCTTATGGATGTTTCCTGTGATGGGCCAATTTTCTCCAAAGATTCTTTACCGATGTTTCTTTGTGTAGCATCAGACTCTGCTACTGATGGGAGGTGTCGAGTGCTAGAAGCTATCTCCTTCAGAACTTTTCTCTCTTGATAAGCCAGCCACAGGTCCTTAAGGGGCCCATATATAGCATTGTGATTAGTACGATTTGGGGGCTGTGGAAAAGTTGTTAAGCTTTCAACAATCCAATGTAGCTGTTGTGCAGCAGAGAGTGCTTCTGGGATAAAGTAAAATCCTGCATCCACTCATAGCAGTGTATCAGCCTTTTCACTATACATAATTCTGGAAGACAAAAGCTGCCCTATCTTTCTCTGAAACTGTTAGCTTATATGTCACAGAAAACGTGACACAAAAATAAACACTTCAATTATAGCTCTGGACCTATCTTTCTCTGAAAATTTTAGCTTTTATCTGACACAAAACCTGACACAAACTGCACACTTTAACCATAGATCTGGAGGCACTACTCGAGCTGTTCTCCCTCAGCATAAACAAATCTTGCAACACCACTCCACATTGAACTTGAGAATCAAACAACCAAAACTAATCAGTGGTCTTCTGACAGTGCGAGCTACATTTTACAGTTAGCAAACATTTAATTCTTCTTCACCCCCTAAACCTAACCCTAACCCTAACCCTAGAGGTACTTGAGAAAAAACCACAATTGAGCTTCATGGTTGTATTCACCCCAAGACTCAGCTCCAATTTTTGAATTGCAATTCATAAAATGTGAAAGACCTGAAGCTCTATGGCCCTTTGACTGCAAGAGCCAATGCAATTAACATTCTCTTGTGAGCAAGAATTCCAAAAGCTATAGAAGGAGAGAGAAAAGCAGACCAACCGGGATGCGCATCAAGAGTGTAAACAGCCCAATCGAATGGGCCTTCAAAGCGTGAAACGCCCTGTACACTACATTTCTGGTCTCCCAGCACTGCTCCAATCTTTCTGATGTCCAATACTTGATGCAAATCAGTTGCTGGAACCTTCTTCCTGAAAATCAAAGAAACCCAACAAGTGGTTTGACTTCTCCAGGTACTCTCCACTGATGTAATACATAAAACATTCCCACATCCTACCACATGAATTCTCCAAACGAAATCCAGCACCAGTAAATCCTGATGACAGAGCTGAGTCTCAAAACAACCTGAACTATAGAAGAAACCCACAAACCCTAATTGTATGAATGCTGCTGCCCCAAGACATTCCCCTCAACCGTATGCATCCTATTGCTTGAAGCTCAATCCACAGAAAAATTATAGAAAACCACAGGAGATGTATAAGAAACCAAGAAAAGGTTGGTAATTTTACCTAGAGGATTTGGAGAGAGAGGAAGCTTGGGTGTAGCGCTTGTAGTGTTTCTCTGCATTCCTGAAGGCAGTACGCATGTGGGCACCCGCCTGTGCGTCCTCGTATCCCATGTAAAACCCTCAAAATTCCCCACAACCCAACAAACCTCTATGGTCTTGGAGAACTACAAAAGCTCATGTAAAGAAACCAAACAATACAAAAACAACTTGTAAGAGAAGAAAGAAATCAACAACAAAATAACACACTCACAGAGCCAAGAAGATGCAAATGAAAGAGAATGAAAAAGCAAGCAAGCTGAATTCTTCTACCACTTCTTAAAAGAGGGGCAAAGTGCAAGCCCTAAAGCGTTTTTCCCCCCAAGAACCAGAATCTCCTAGGTCTACAAAACCGCCCCAAAGTCTTCTCCCCCAGAAACCTAGAAGCCCTTAGGTGTAAGTTAAAGCCCTTGGCTGGGGCTTTACTGTGCTTGGCTCGGGCCCTTATTACATCAAAAGCCCCAGCCAAGGGTACTTTAACATAACGTTTGCATGGCACCTACTAAAGTTCCCCCTCTCGCATAATAGTGACAAGCTGGCTGGTACCTTCAGCTGGTCAGAAGATCCCAAGCTGCCAGCTGAAGATCCCGTCAGATCCTGAAAACAGGTTTCTTCAATGGAGCTGAAAATACAAAGGAAAAATCCAGGCAGTGCTTTGCATGTTGTAGATGAAGCCATGAAAATTTTCAACGCTACCATCTCTAGCTATGATGAAATGGAACAATCAAACGATTGTGAGACCATTGCACTTGCAATTCCTAGGTCAAATTGAAGATTATTATGGTGCATGCACACTTGATGTTAAATCAATGCTAATTGAAAATCTAGGTCGCATCCTAGGTGTCACCCAATGTTAAATGGGAAATAGCTTATCGTTAGTGAATGTTAGTTTAACATAAAATCTTCATGATAAGTCAGTTTAAGTCTTAAATGACTAGTATAGTGTGAACAAACTCAACACTAGAGTCCTTAACATTAAGTGTGAACACACCTTTAAAATACAATTATGCAAGATAGAATAAATCTCAACCTCCATCAAAACTTTTGGCAAGAAATTTTATAATTGAAGATTTTTTTTGAAATAGACTCATTTTCCAACCACCACATATGAAGGATTTCATGGATGAGGGACATCATATTTTCAACTCGAAACTGGCTTCACCCCATGTAATGGAAGAACCCATTCAATGAACAATGGTGACTTTGCAACTCTTGAGTTTGAAGTAAGGTGCAATGAAAATCTTTTTGAACCAATTAGAATATGTTGACATTAAGTAATGGATTTCAGTTTTGACAAGAAAATTTGATTGATTCGCAAATAACTAATGCATTACAAATAAATAAATCATGATCAAATGAATAGACCACTTTCACAACAAAACAATTCTTGGATGGCAATACACCAATTGGTTAAATATTAGTATTTTACAATCCATGTTTTAATGCTTTGAATGTGAATTGTATAATTGGCATCAAAACCCATGCTAAAACTTAATATGGTGTTATCTATTGATTCATGTTATGATGCAATCAGTTTCAATTTTTGTGTTCATGTTCAAAGTTTCAAGCAAAATGGTTGTAGGAAAAAAACCAAAATGAACCACATCCCAACATTAGCAAAGTTTTGTATATTTCAACAAAGGTTGTGGCAAGAAGTGGAGCCACCATTTTTTTCATTCATCCAAGCATGGGATGCTTCCTCTTAAAGTTTTGAAGTAAAGGGCAACCCCAAGGGTGATGATTGATGAGAGTTTATAATCTCTTGCCAAACATTCCATGCTCCATTAATTGATTAGAATATTTATCTAGCTTTCAAAATTTATCTAGAATATTTATCATTTGTGACCTAAAATAAACATAAGAATACATGTAATGCATCTACATAATAAGGTCCATGAAATCATATTAAGCATATACTAACCTTAACATGGGTGTGACAATGGTTTCATTATAGCAATTAAATTTTCTAATTGAATGTATGCAAGTTTAACAACATGGTAACAAACAAACGTTGGACTTCAACTTTGAACTAAAGTGATTAGGCCACTTGAGAAACCCCAACTATCTAACATTCATTCTAATATTTAGGTGATAATTAAGTGTGTTTTTAATGAAAAAATTAAACATTTTTTGAAATTGAAAAATTATATTGCAAAACAATTTTGATTTTAAAATATTCAATATTATAACTATACTAAGATAATTAATAAGAACTAGTGGGTGCCCGTGACCTTCGGTCACCTTGGTTCATGTTTTAGAAACTTTTAACTTTTTAATTTCAATTTTTATGTATTTTCTATTTTTATTATTGTTTTTTATATATTGGATGCAAGTTTGAAGTTTGGAGAAAGAAGACACACCTCATTTTTTTTTCAAGTAGGGTTTTTCTTATTTTTTACTCTTTATTTGGTTTTTTCATTTTTGGAATTTTTTTCTTTTAAAATTATTT
>Ga0209208_10000425_pt1 | contig 54191 bp, 51 predicted proteins | sample S1TSphfallax_3_FD_187694 | JGI IMG/M metagenome (GOLD analysis project Ga0209208, IMG submission 187694) | Host-associated microbial communities from peat moss isolated from Minnesota, USA - S1T2_Fd - Sphagnum fallax MG (SPAdes) (version 2) | ecosystem: Host-associated > Plants > Peat moss >... | reverse complement strand
GTTGCGATGGGTTTAGTTTCGGGAGTTGCGAAGAGCTTGCGATTGTACGGGTGCGAAGGTGTGGGTTTCGCAAAGGCTTAAGAGTTTGCGACGAATTCGTGTTCGGAACTGCGGGTTTTCGGAATCTGATTTCTTTGTTGTTTGCAAGGATATTTGGATCGCAATATGCCCCTTTTTTGTTGTAGTGATTTTGGCCATTACTTTATTATCCTGATATGTTATTCTTATAACAACAAACCTACTTGAGAATCCAAATTTTCATAATTGCACAAAAACACATTATAAGTGATAGATTATAACAACAAAACCAACACCAAAATTTGGCTAGTGTGCCATGCAAAAATCTAGCATTCAAACTTCACTTTCACCTCTTGAGCCCTTGCATAATGTCAACAATTATTTTCTATGTAACATCCTTTGCATGCAATATCCAGTTCCAATTGAAGTAACTATTCTTTGTGTAATATCCTTTGTGTAGTATTTGAACAACTCCAATTGACATTTATCCATGTGATATGTCAACATTTTCTAGCAATGAGAAAAGGACATTAGAAGAATGTGGACTTTTGGCTACTAAAAATACAAAGTGTTTTCCATAGTTTGATCAAAGGGAAAATCAAATGATTATACCAAATTCGACAATGTGTAGGTCTTGTGGACATTTGATGTAGAAACATCTTTAGTTGTTTAAGATCTAGCCAATTCTATGCACTTACATCTTACAATTGGGAGTTTGGCCATATGCATTGAACTTGTTAGTAAAACAATAGATGCATTTAACACTTTGGACATTACCAAGTGGCATGCAAACTCAAATAAGGATTTTTGAACTTTAACCAAGTCCAAAAATCAAATTAAGGAAATAACACACTATGTCAAAACATGAGCTAGGCAATATATTCACATTTCATCTAATGCAAAAAATTGAATCAATTTTAAGAGGCATGTGAATGTAATTTTTTTACATTTATATTCATGCCATATTGGCAACAAGGCCCATTAACTTATAAAGATTTAACTAAAACCTATCAACTTGCTAGTCATAATTAAACTAAACCAAGTCATGATTGAGTTGTTATAATGCCTATAACACATTAGTATTGGCATTCCATTATCTTTAGGTCATCATATGTCTTTTGTTGAATGTTTATTTGCAAAAAAATAAAGGAAATTAAAATGCCATAATAAATTAAATATTTATTCAACATTGAACATTAGAATTTGCCATGGTACTACATTATTTCCAACATATAATAAAAAGGTAATAGAAAAAATATATTTTAACAGAATTGTAAGAACAATGGAAATAGGGAAGGAAGATAGCTAACATTTGAATATAATTCAGAGTGATGATGCCTCTTATAGGGTGATTGCCAATGGTAAGGAACGACATGCATTGTTAGCTAAATCCCATATCTCTAGTCAATTTTTAATTGGCACCAAATCTCCATTTGAACAATTTCACATAAATTTTTTACATGTGTGTCTTGTCATGCAATTATTTTAGCATTAGAACATAATTCAATAGTAACAAATTAAAAAACATAACTCCCATGCCAAACAAAAAGGAATTGTAACAAGGACCTATAATTTGCAATCCACAACCTAGAATTGAAAGTGTGAATATTTGACCTTGCAACATCTACATTTGAACTAATAAACATGCAACTTGATGAAAAACTTGTTTTATATAGCATCAACAACTTCTCATGAATAGGTTTTGTTCCACACCAATGTTGGAGGACCTTATTTGAACACTTAACCTATTTAAATTCTTAATGTTCATGGGTGTTTTGACATTTTTTAGCTTGAGCTCAATAATTCAAGCTCCATCACCTCTTCCCCTCAAACTACCATTGTAGAAGTCAAAGAAAGGTGCAGTCATACTAACATCTACCAAAAACAATCATAACCATTGCTTAATTTTTTGAATTTTGGATTATAAATAATAATAATAATAATAAATAGATCTTTTTAATAAAATTTTATTGTGAATAAATTATGTACATATCATAAACATTTGGAATCAATCTATTGAGTGAAAAATATGTATAAGGATTTTTAGCCTTTTGTGACCATTGTTTAAAAGTTGCATAAAAACAACTTAAAAGCAGTTTTAACACTAAAAGCACAATTTGAAAATATTTTAACGACATACTTCTCAATATACACCTTAACATATTAATATTAAGAAAAATTTAAAGATTTTTACTATTTTTAAAAATGAAATATTAAAAAGATTCTAATAATATTTTAATAATAAAGTAGTGGTCTAAGGGGGCACGTGTGGCTCCTAATAATGTGGTTGGACCCAAGATATTTGTCCTATAGATGGACTTTAAAGGGTCCAACAATCAACATGCACACTTGTAGACTATAATTAACAACATTAAACATTATGTAACAATAATTCTTTGGGTGTCCTTTATGAGGTCAATTCAAGAAATATCAACAATTTTTCAAATAATGTTTATTCCACAATAATCAACATTTTTTCAAGTTATACAATGTAGACTTACCTCAAGTTGAAATTGACAATTATAGAAACTCAAGCCTTGATTATATCCATCTTTGATTATTCACAAAAATAGCCTTGTGCACATAGATTTTGTAAAATCAAACTATTTCAGACACATTGACCAACAACATGTGTGAAATGGTTTAATAGATTCATGTATTAGTCCATGAAATGAACTTGGAATTAAAGAGAAACAATCACATATATCTAGTAGCCGATATATGTCATAAAACAATTATTTGCATTCCAATCTTTCTCTCTTTATATATAGTAGCCCATACACAATATTGATTTGAATAATCTAGTCATAATCTAGTCCTCAAATCCCAAGAAAACAATGACCTCATTAATGCTTCTTAAAATCTCTTTTGGCAATTCATAAATGGGATCATTCCCACCCACTCGGTGATTTTTGGGTGGCATCAAGAACTTTATTGCCCTAACTAAATGAGAATAAAAGTACACTTTATGCAAGTACTTCAATAAAACATAGGAGGTATCACTATTTCCCCATCTCTGATAATATATACCTCCTACAACATCATCACCTTCTTCAAAACTAATCCCCCATTGATCTATAAAAGCATCTTTTACCTTGTGTAATGGCTTAATGCACATAATTAGCTAAAATGATGCACCTTCATCATTATCATCCTCTGCATTGATTGCCAGTTTGTCCCCAATCTTTAGTACAACATCCAATTCATCACCTACATGGAAATAACAACATTCAATAACAATGAACAATATAATGTGTGGGAGAACTTAATTCAAGCTAACCCTAATATCCAACAACAACAAAAAATGTAAAATCCTACCTTGTAGCCCAAATTGCCACTTTCTATCCCACCTTTCATACATGATTTTTTGCAGATGCCACATATCATGAGGCTGAAGTTGTTTTGGCACCACCCATTGCCCTTTCCACTTTATGTTTGGCATTTTGTCCAATGACCATCTAGACAAAATTCACAAAAACATGCCAAATCTTTGACAAGCATTTGAAGGAGGTTATTTTTCTTAGCAACACAAATTGAATGAATCTTCATTATACCTTTGATAGGATCGTAAATGAATAGAAGCGATTCTCTATCCACATCCTTAGCTTTACATGCCAATGTTATGTGGACAATTTCATAGAACAAGAATATGATGACTTAGGGCATTCAAATAAACATTTGCATAAAAATGCAACAACCTCTTCAACATTTTGCAACATTCTACCTTGGGCATTAAGTTGTTTTCTTCAAAAAAATCTTTTGACCACAACTCTTGCCCCATCATGGGGTCCTTTGCCATGGTTATCTCAAAAAAAATTCCATAACATTTTGCAACCTCAAATCAAATTTGGATACTCGGACACAAAATACCATGGCTTGCTACTTTTCAATTGGGCTGCACACCCATTATTCCACACCCAATGCCATTGTGGTGGGTAACCTTGTTCCACCATGTATTGCCAATGAAGTTCGAAACAATGTTGCACAAACTCTGAGTCATGTTTATGATGATCTAAAATATAAAAATGATATTTAGTAAGAATCTTTGAATCATCATCATACGGATTTGGTGTAGGGTTGTGGTGAAAACTAGTATGCACCAAAATGGAAACTTGGTAAATATGCCAGTGCATACGTTGCACCTTCATTTTCAACTTTAAAACTATATTTTTTTGCAAATTCAACCACAAAAACCACAGTGTTGGTTGGGAAAGACTTAATGCATTGTTTGAAATGCTTATCTTCCCATCTTGCAACAAAGTTGTGTTTGACAAAAGGTTGTAATTTTGGTTGCAAATATTGAATGAACTCATATGATGTTGTGCTCTTGTACACCAAGGTCAACTTCTTTAGAGGTTGGCCATTCTTGGCCATAGTGGTTTCCAAAGCAAAAAGGTCCCATTGGATTACATTAAAATGTGACCCAATAATTCCTTCCAGACATAAGGATAATTTATGCACCCCACAACTTGGGTAGTCACCAAACAAGCAATTGCACTTGTGCCATTTTTCATATTCACCTTTACAACTTTCTATAGCCTCCCACATGTGTGTAATACCCTTGTATGCAACATAGGAGGCTTGACATGGTTGCCTAGAAAGATCACATACACCATCACATTGATAGTCACATCATTGTTCATCATATATAGTACTTTTTGTCCTCATTGCATTAAATGCAACCCTCAACTCATTGAGCTTTACATGGTAAATGCAACAAAAGGTATTTATGTCCTTCAAAGGTTTCACAAAAAAAGGCTTTAAAGATTTGAATGACCTTTGCCTTATATGTGCTTTAAGGATGTGCAACTTGAAATCTCAAGAAAAATTAAATCCGCACATAGGGAAACATTGTTATATATAGTCCATTATTTTCCATGTTTGATAGAGGTTAGATGTAGTTTTTTCAACAACAATTTATTTCCAAAGTTCAACAACAATAATGCAATGTGAATGAACAATTGATTGGACAACATTAACCCCTTTGTATTAGGTAATAGCGTCATGGATTTTTTCCAAGAACTACAATTGAGTCAACATATGCATACAAACACATGAAGCTCATGAAATCATATGTGATGAAGTGCATTATACACATGTTATTATTTGTAATTTTTTAAAAAATCCACAAAAGAATAATGTGTTACATTAATCTGACCCCAAAAAGCTTAATTTTGTTACAATATGAATGGACTTCAAAATTCAAGTGGATTAAAAAAATAATCCATTCACTCAATACATGTACTTGCTCATGTTGTTTCCAAAGAACAAAAACTTCAAAAATAGAAGATAAAATAACCCATGCAATGAAATGGAAGTTCCAAATGATCATCCATTCACAAGTGCCTATTTGGTTTTTGGGTTGTTCTAGAAATTCCAGCAATTATTCAATTGTTAATTCATGTCTTGTTTTATAAAATTCATACGTTATAGTAGAATGTAAAAACATGTGGTCCCACATATTTTTTTTGTTCTTCATGCAATAGTGGTGATATTTATAACATGTGTTGTAGTGGTTTGAAAATTGTTAATTATGCATTTATTTTGTGTGCATACAAGGGTTGAAAGACCATCATGTCTACAAATGATGTGTTTGGAATAAACAAAAAAATTTAAACAAATTTGACACAAAACAAATGTTTTATAAGATGCACAAGACAAAAAACATTATAAAAATGGTTTGGAGTTTGGTGTGTCAAAATTAAAACCTTAAATGAAAGCAACAATTTAAGTACCAAAAATCTTAGTAGCTTGCAAATATAAACCCAAAACCACATTTGCTACCATGGAATTACTTAGCAACTAAATGTGCATGTGCTTATTTGTTTTGTCCTTTAGGTGATTTTTTTTTTTAGCATGGGGTTCTAGGTTGCTCTATCCTTTAAAATGTGTTATCACTAGGAGTAGATGGAAATAAAGGGTCTACGTTAAGGTGTTCAAGATTAGCAATCCCCCTAACTATCATATCTCGTTGTTCGCCTTTCAACACCTTTATGTTAAGAGTAAACATAGTCGTAACATGGGAATTTCAATGGCACTAGTTTTTATGTCATTGAATACCTTGTAATGAGGTCCTTTAATTTGGCAATTCTAACCTAGGCAATAGTGGTTGTCATCTCTAAGTTATTAATGTCTTCATTTTTTTTTCAATGTCAACTTCTTGATCAAGGAGGTCATCATAAAGGGCAAAAATATCCTTGGGTGGTACCACTAGGAAGCACCTTGCTAAAATCAAAAGAAAGTTGGACCCAATTTAAGAAATAAAATTCCATCTACTTATGCATTGGTTTATTTGATTAGACAAGCATGCAATGTTTTCCCCACCTATGCACACATTCATGAAAAATAATGAACACCTAAAAACCTATAATATGCATTAACATTTTGATTCCTAAACCATAAGACAGGATCATGTGATATAGTGGACAAGCTCGTGAATACATGGTCTTCCTTAGAGTGCATAATACTCTTGTTTGATCTTCAACACTTGAATTTTTTTTACAACATTTTTTGTCCATGCTTTATACACATGCCACAAACATAAAAAAACTTTGGCCCCTAGCCAAACATTACTTCATGAACACGTCAATTATATAAATTAATTTTTGTAATAGTTTAATAATGTGTCTATGAATGTTAATATGGCATGAAATAGACCATGTTATGATGGAAATTAATGCTTTGTAGAAGAATAATTATTTGTGGTAAAGTATGTTGTGTAGCAAAATATGATCTACCACACATTAGTGTTTTGTAACAAAGTATGTTAAATAGTGAATATTAATCTGCAAAAATATCTTGATATGCATGTTAAATTAAACAAATGTAGATGCACTATAATACATAATATACATGGAATTATAGGTAAATTTTATGAAATCAAACAACAACACGTTGATTTCAGCTTGAACATTGTCAACAAAGATAACATTGGGCATCCAACTACTTGGCATAAGTTTTGATAGTGCTCAAAGAATTGAATCAAGGTCACTCTTTGTCAAAGACACGAAAAAACACAAGAACAAAGGGTAAAGGAAAGGTCTTAGTCAATTTTCAAATAAGGAACAAGATAAGATTACGTAATTAAAAAACAAGAACATGAGATGTGCAAGACAAATGTGGAAACATATATTTATTATGTTATCATATGCAAACATGAACATGAAAAAAAATGACAAGGATGTGGTGCAAGATGTTGCCTAAAACTAATGTTGAACATACTAAAGGAAATGAAGGGTCCTACTCCTATTTATATCCTTTTGGGGACCTAACTCAAAGAAGTTTCCAAGGAGGTTCTATGTGTGCATCAAGTAAGGAAGCTTCTTGAAAACCTTCCTAACAAAAATTTGATTATGAGTTAACTAATATTTAACTAAAAGTTAACTAAGACTTAATTAGGAATCAACTAAAAGTTAATTAAAATTAATTAAGACTTAACTAGGAGTTAACTAAGAGTTAATTGGGACTTAACTAAAAGTTAATTAGGAGTTATGGATGAATATTATGGATGAATTTCGTCCATTGGAAGATGGTGTTTAATGTTTGCATTTGTCACACTCTCTTGATTTTTTCTAATGACAATAAATGTATTCGATATCCCATTTTGCCATTTGTCAAACATCATTAAGGTGTACAAAGGGTATTGTAAAAATTGTGGAACCAACATTAGTTAAAATGTTGTAAAACATTTGAATTTTTTGGCATTTCATACAATAGAAAAAGCTATACCTTGCTTTAATTTGTGCGAAATGTTGCACCAAAAGATATTAAACTCCCATGCCCAATTTTTTGCATAATTTTTAATTGCCATGTGAAGTTTGAATTCTTAGTGTGAATGGTGTGTCATATTGGCTTGTAAATTAATGTCCAAAGGGGCATGTTGAACATAATTTAAAAACTAAATTAGGGTTTTTTAAAACCCACATTTTGACATTGATGGGGTCCTTGTGGTGTTTCTACCATAATTTGTCAACTCATTTTTTTGCAAAATTTCTCACATCAAATTAGAAAACAAAGGTGTTTCAAATCATTGGTTCAATTTTCAATGCCATCTTTCTAACATGGGCCTTGTGATGAATCATTATTTGACCCGGGGATAGACCTTGCTTTAAAAGCCCCATTAAGTGTGCCTTCATATCATTTATGTTAAAAATATTATTAGTTTCTAATTCCCAACAGATATGAATGTGTTAAACATTCATTAAAGTATGAATAGTATTGTCATCCTTGTAGTAGTTAGGTTAGGTTGAATAGTGGTGGCTAGGGTTTAGAAGTGAAAATTAGTTAGGTCTTGGTGGTGGCTAGGGTTAGGGATTGGCAACGGCTAAGGTTAGGGTTTGGTGGCGGTCAAGCGGCGGCTAGGTTAGGGTTAAATGGCGGCTACTTTAGGGTTTGGAGATAGTATATAGTGGAGTGTTCTTGAGTGGTCTTTCATTCTCTCCTTTCATGATTTTGAGTGCACATAGAACCTTCAAGCCTTGTTTGTTGTTACAAGTCATAGTTTGCATTGTAAATGTTGAAGCATACAACCTTTGTAATCTTTTAGTTAGTTAATACAATTGTTCCATTTCATGAACCTTGAATGTTTCATTTCTTGCTTGATTTCAAGTCGTTTCCAATAGGTTATGGGCCCACACCAAGTAAGAGAAAGGACATAGTGTTAAAACAAAAAGTAATCAAGGGTTTTATTTGTACAACATAGAAAGGGAGAATCCTTTTGAGGGAAGGCTTTTAGTTTGCAAGGTTGCAAAGAGAGTAATAGTCTTTCCAAGTGAGTGGGAGGTGTGGAAGAGATTTCTTCAAAGTGTTGTAAGTTTTTCCAAGTGTGGAAAACTTGTTTTTAAGTTTTTGAAAATATTTGCTTATACAACATAGAAAGGGAGAATCCTTTTGAGGGAAGGTTTTTTGTTTGCAAGGTTGCAAAGAGAATAATAGTCTTTCCAAGTGAGTGGGAGGTGTGGAAGAGATTTCTTCAAAGTGTTCTAAGTTTTTCAAGTGTGGAAAACTTGTTTTTAAGTTTTTTGAAAGTATCAAGTTTTAAGGTGAAAGTGTTTGGAAGAGAGTTCTTTGAGTTGTTGAAAACTTTAACTTTCAAGTTTGAGAGTGTTTGTTGTAGCTTTTGTGTTCAAAATGTTTTCTTTTCAAATGGAGTCCTTGAAAGTCATGGAGAAGTTTGATGGTGGCAACTTTCACCTTTGGAAGTTCAAAATGCGCATGATGTTTTCTAAACATGGGCTTTGGAAATTTGTTGATGGGAGTGCCACCTTGCCAAGTGAAGAAGTTGCAAGTGTCGATTATGACGAGAAGGAGATGAAGGCTTTTGCATTGCTTTGTGAACATCTCACGGATGCCCAACTTGCACACATTCAATATTGTGACAATGTGAAAAGTGCATGGGAGGCTCTTTGCGGTGTCCATGAAGCTAAGACAATTGGTAACAAGTTGTGCCTTCGAAGGAGATTCTTCACCATCAAAATGTTAGAAGGAGATGACATGCTTGTGCACATGAACATGGTGAAAGCCCTTGCAGACGAACTACGTGCCATCGAGGTGAACATTACAGATGAAGATGTTTACATGGTATTCCTCATGAGCCTACCTCCATCCTTTGATAACTTAGTCACAAGCTTGGAGTCCATGTCCACAAAAGATGTAGACCTTCAATTCATTGTAGCAAGGTTGCTTCACAAAGTTTCCAAAAGAAAAGAATGTGAGAGTTCCGAAACTACCGCATTAGTAAACAAAACTCATAAGTCAAATGAGAAGCTTTGTTTCTATTGTAAGAAACTTAAACATTTCGTGAGAAATTGTTTGAAGAAAAAAAGTGATGAAAAAGAAAAAGTCAATCAAGCTTGTGAAGACCATGAACAAATGTTTGTTGCCGCATTGAGTGCCAATGATCATACCACGTATGATTGGATTGTCGATTCCGGTGCAACGCAACACATGACATTCCAACAAGAATGGTTTACCACGTACGAACGCATTTCCCCAAGGAGGGTGTTCATGGGCAATGACACCGTTTTGGAGGCCATTAACAAGGGGAACATCAAAACCACAATGCAAGTGGGAGGCAAAATGTCACACACAACCATCACCCAAATTTTTCATGTTCCAAAAATGAAGAATAATTTCATTTTCGTGAGTAAATTCATTTCTGAAGGTTTCAAAGTGGAGTTTGACAAAGATGGTTGTAAGGTTAACGATGCTCAAGGAGTTGTTGTGGCGGAAGCACGAAAGGACAAGAACTTGTACCTTTTTAATGTGAAGGTGTGCAAGGACACGGCGCACATTACAAATTTTTTGGACGAAGGTGCAATGTTTTGGCATGAAAGACTTGGCCATCTCAACATGGCAAGGCTTAAGGATTTGGATGCCATGGTGAATGGCATGAATTTGAAAGAAGTGCCATTGCACCATGTGTGTGAAGCTTGTATTGAAGGCAAACATCAAAGGACATCTTTTCCTAAAGATGAAACGATAAGGGTTTCCAAACTTTTGGAACTTGTGCATAGCGATGTGTGTGGATTGATGAAGACCACATCTTGTGGTGGAGCATGATATTTTGTCACCTTCATCAACGATTTTTCGAGAAAAACTCATGTTTACCTTTTGAGAGCAAAAGGAGAGGTGTTTGACAAATTCAAGGAATACAAGGCCTTGGTGGAGAATCAAATCGGCATGAAGATCAAAACTTTGAGATCGGATAACGGAGGAGAATTTGTGTCCAAAAAGTTTGACAACTTTTTGCATGAATGTGGAATCCAACGATAAACAAGTGCATTTTACACACCACAACAAAATGGAGTTGCAGAACGAGCCAATAGGACCATCATGGAGTGCGCTAGAAGCATGATTCATGCACAAGGTCTTGACTTGGAGTTTTGGGCTGAAGCGGTGAACACGACGGTTTACATCAAGAATCAATGCCCAACTAAAGCTTTTGAGTCACAGACCCCGCAAGAAGCATGGACCGGTAGAAAGCCCAATGTATCTCATTTGAGAGTTTTTGGTTGAAAAACATTTGTCCACATTCATGATGAAAAGAGAAGCAAATTAGAGTCCAAATCCATGCCTTGTGTGTTTTTAGGGTATTGTGAAGGGACCAAAGCATATCGCTTGATGTGTGTAGAAAGTAAAAGGATCATCAAGAGTCGAGATGTTGTGTTCCTAGAAGGGACAAAAAAGGTAGAAGGTGTGCATCATAATAGACCCCTTCCAAAATAAGTAGAACATGTTGTTGTAGATGAAGTTGTGAATGATGATGAACTTGTCAAGGATGCCAATCCTATATCTTTGAATGAGGGACCATCAGAAGGCATGGAAGGTGATGAATCTACATCAAACTCTTCATCGGAAAAAGAATTTACTACACCACAAGATGAGGGTTTGAATGAACCACAACAAGATGGACGAAGAAAAAGGCCCCAAAGACAACGTAAAGAGTGGCTTCGTGATTGGTGGGTGGCCACCAAAGAGGTGGAATGGGCCACCATAGCCTTTTTGGAAAAACCTCAAATCGTGGAAGAGGCGTTGAATGGTGAAGATGTAAGTGGGAGATGGCCATGCAAGAGGAATATGACTCTTTTGTTGTCAACAACACTTGGTCCTTGGTGCCACTCCCCAAGGGTAGGAAGCCCATTTCTTGCAAATGGGTGTTCAATATCAAACATGGGGTCCATGGTGAAGTCGAACGTTACAAGGCTAGACTTGTGGCAAGAGGTTTCACCCAAACATTTGGAGTTGATTACAATGAAATTTTTGCACCCGTTGCAAAGTTTGTGTCAATTCATTATATCCTTGCATTAGCGGCCATCGAAAACATGGAGATTCATCAAATGGACGTCAAAACCGCATTTTTCAATGGTGACCTTGAAGAGGAGATCTACATGGAACAACCCGAAGGATTCACACAAGAAGGTGAAAATCTTATGTGCAAGCTTCACAAGTCATTGTACGGGTTGAAACAAACTCCAAGGGCTTGGAACAAAAAATTAGATGCTTTCTTGAAAAACATCAAGTTTGTGAGGAGTGATGCGGATTTTAGCGTGTACGTTGCGCAAGTGGGAGATGTTAAATTTTTCATTGTCGTTTACGGCAATGATCTCATCTTGGTGTGTGATAATAAGGACAAGCTTTTGCAAGTGAAGGAAGAACTTTCTCGAAAGTTCGAAATGAAAGATCTTGGCGACTTGCATTTCTTCCTTGGCATGGAAGTGGAAAAGGATCGTGCACAACATTTGCTTTACATCAACCAAATTGGATATCTCAAGGAGATTCTCAAACGCTTTCATATGGAGGATTGCAAAGCCATCGAAGTGCCACTTGATCCCAAGACAAAGTTGAAGAAAAATGAGAATAAGGATGTTGAGATGGTGAAAGTTCCTTATCAACAAGTTGTGGGATCCTTGATGTATGCCATGTTGTGTACTCGACTAGATTTGGCATACCCAATAAGTGTGGTGAGTCAACACATGGCCAATCCAAGCATAGAACATTGGATTGCGGTCAAACGCATTTTTCGATATTTGCAAGGCATTTTGCAATTCAAATTACGCTTCGGAGGATTAGTGCCCCAAGGTTTGGTCGAATATTGTGATGCAGATTGGGCCGGTGACCTTGAGGATAGGAGATCCACCACAGGGTTTGTATTCATAATGGGAGGTGGAGCCATTTCTTAGAGTAGCAAATGACAACCCACAATCGCTCTATCAATGACGGAGGCTAAATGCATGGCAAGTACACAAGCTACCAAGGAAACCATATGGATGACAAAGCTCATGAAGGAATTAGGGTACATGAAAGAGAAGAAGGCAATGGTGATTCGATGTGACAACCAAGGTGCAATATCATTAACGAAGAATCCCATGCAACATGCTCGAACAAAGCACATTAATTTGCAACATCATTTTGTTCGAGAACGGATTGAAAATGGTGAAGTTACATTCAAATATTGTTCAACAGAAGACATGGTGGCGGATGTGCTAACAAAGGCATTACCAAGAGAACAACATAACAAATTAATAAGCATGTTCGGATTAGAAACTTCATAAAGTGGGAGTGTTAAAAATACTATTCGTTTCTAATTCCCAACGGAAATGAATGTGTTAAACATTCATCAAAAGGATGAATAATATTCTCATCCTCGTAGTAGTTAGGTTAGGTTGAATAGTGGTGGCTAGGGTTTAGAAGTGAAAATTAATTAGGGCTTGGTGCCGGCTAGGGTTAGGGATTGGCGACGGCTAGGGTTAAGGTTTAGTGGCAGCTAGGGTTAGGGTTAAACGGCGACTAGGGTTAGGGTTAAACGGCGGCTAGGTTAGGGTTAAATGGCGGCTACTTTAGGGTTTGGAGATAGTATATAGTGGACTGTTCTTGAGTGGTCTTTCATTCTCTCCTTTCATGATTTTGAGTGCACATAGAACCTCAAGCCTTGTTTGTTGTTACAAGTCATAGTTTGCATTGTAGATGTTGAAGCATACAACCTTTGTAATCTTTTAGTTAGTTAATACAATTGTTCCATTTCATGAACCTTGAATGTTTCATTTCTTGCTTGATTTCAAGTTATTTCCAATAGTCCACCACTAACACAATAGTGTTATAAAATGCATCCTAGTTCATTATGGGTTTCACTAGATTTTGAGTGAATTTGGATATTTTTACTTAGTGAAATTGTTTAACCCCCTAGTGAACAAGGACCAGTTGCTACAGACAATGAGTTGTTTCATTACTACTTAATGAAACAAGGTTACTTTAAAGTGAAATATAAATTTACCAAACCATTCGTTTATTACTTAATTAACTAACGAACATGAAAATTAATTAAATTTTAATTATTTAATATATAATATTATTGATAATTTCATGATTTTTAAACCTATGATTTATTGACACATGTCATTACCTAGCCTAGGTTAAAAACCCTAAAAACCTAGCCTAAGTAAGTAGGTCACGTAACCAACTTAAGCACTTATTCTAAGAATTTGATAGAAGAATATTCAATCAACATACCATTATTGATCACACACAACACTACTCATGAGGTTTGATCCCTTCACCTTTAGAATGGAGGCAAACACCTTTACTATCAAACCACCCCACTTATTGTGATAATATGTTACATTACATTCTATTTATCAAATACTTCATTTTAAACATTACAAAAACATAAACTTTGAAAATTCATATTTTATTGAGATTTTGTTCAAATGAAATGATTCAAGTTTACTTTTTGTTAAAAATCAATAATCACATAATTACATTTATTTTCTTTTGAAAATTTAAAATAATTTGAACAAAAAAAAATTGAATATCATTATTTAATAACATTTCAATGACCATTTTTTTGAAAAAAATAAAGTTTAATAAATGGATACGATTTTTGTTAATATAATAATATTACACATGTAAAATTACTTTCAATTATTATATGAATATTTTTCATTAATTTAAATTATTTCACCCTACATTATTTATGGCTATTTATGGTTATTCTCAAGTACTTTTGATTATTTTTGGCTATTTCACCCTAAGCTACTTTTGGTTATTCTAAGTTATTTTTAATTATTTTAGCTTATTTCACCTTAAACTATTTTAAGTTATAGTAAAAAAAATTGGTTATTTTATGTTATTTTTGGCTATTGTAAATTATTTTAGTTTAGACTATTTGCAAGGTTATAAGCTATTTCACCTTAAGTTACTTTTGTTTATTATAAATTATTTCACTCTAAATTTTTGTGGCAATCTTAAAGAATTTTAATATATGGATATTGGTGGTTATTAATGGCTATTGGTATTTATTTTATTGGTGACTATTAATGCTTATTAGTGGTTATTCTATTAATAGTTATTGGTGGTTATTCTATTGGTGGATAATGGTGCTTATTATTGGTTATTATATTAATGGCTATTGATGGTTATTATATTAGTGCCTATTGGTGGTTATTCTATTAATGGTTATTAGTGGCTATTCTATTGATGTCTATTAGTAGTTTTTCTATTGTTGGCTATTGGTTGTTATTCTATTAACGGCTATTGGTGGTTATTTTATTAATGGTTATTGGTTGTTATTCTATTAACGGCTATTGGTGGTTATTCTATTAATGGTTATTGGTTGTTATTCTATTAACGGCTATTGGTGGTTATTCTATTAATGGTTATTGGTTGTTATTCTATTAACGGCTATTGGTGATTATTCTATTAATGGTTATTGGTTGTTATTTTAATAACGGTTATTGGTGGTTATTCTATTAATGGTTATTGGTTGTTATTCTATAAATGATTATTGGTGGTTATTCTATTAATGACTAGTAATGGTTATTTCATTAATGGTTATTAATGGATATTCTATTGGTGAATATTAGTGTTTATTAATGGCTATTGGTGGCTATTCTATTGGTGGATATTGGTGCTTATTAATGGCTATTGGTGGTTATTTTATTGGTGGATATTGGTGAATATTCTATTATGGATATTGGTGGTTATTAATTATTATTATATTGAAATAACTTTCACCAAGGTGAAATTAGTAAAATGCAATGAAATTATTTCACTTTTAAGGTCCCATAGTGATTTAGGCTAATAAATTGCACCCCATTTTTGTAATAGTGAATGGACTTTACAGTGTACATCATGAACTTTGTCATAATTTAATGGACTAAATAAATAGTTAAATACTAATGCATGGACTCAAATTGGATTTAATGACCTTGTAATGGACTCCACTAAAAATGGAAGAACTTTATTAAGGACTCAATCACCTTGCCATGGACTCCATCAAAACTAGAAGGACTTTACCGGGGACCCAATCACCTTGCAATGGACTCCATCAAAATTGGAAGGAGTCTACCAAGGATTCAATCACCTTGCAATGGACTCCATTTAAAATAAAAGGACTACTAAAAACTCAATCACCTTGCAATGGACTCAAGAAATAATCAAATACCAATGGATGCATTCCATTCAAGGACTCAACCATGTTACAATGGACTTCACAATAACTTTAATAGTACAATGGATGGACTTTACAAGGGCAATATACTCCTTAGGAAGAAAATGGATAGATCATCTCAAACTGGATCATTTTGTTGAAAGTTAACACTCAAGTATAATGAATATTACAAGTTCAAATACATTTTGCCATCACTTAAATTTTTTTTATGGAAACATCAGAACTCAAATTACTCAAAATTACAAAGCTGTATTGATGGATTAAATAGGCCATCAATTCATGGATTTCTTTTTTAAATACCAAAGGTTTGAAAAACAAGTGTATAAGTACACAACACATCTTATTCCTAATGTAACTTGGAAGTTGAAATAGAAAGGCATAAGCATGTGCACACATACCTGAGTTTCCATCAAAAAATGTGTAAACTTTTCATCAAACACCCCAAGTTCTAATGTTTATTGAGTGACATCAAATTTGTTTGGGCTAATTCGTGTTTTTGAGGCCCACCTTTGCTGGACAACATTTTTCACTATAAAAAAAATGCCATTTGATTTTTTCTCCTTCACAGATAAAGACCACAAAAAATCGCCTATTGAATCTATCACATTGTGCCACAAAATTGCACCTGAAATGTTCCTAACATGCACTCCAATTGTTCTTGTCATAACCCTCTTGGAAAATTCAATGCGGGCATTCACAATAACAGTTAGTAAAACATGTTTTGTTGTAAGGTTGACCCCACTATTAACTTGTTTGTTCTATTCCAAAACTTTAGTTATTCCAATTACCACCTCTTGTTGGGCAAGGGCATCTTTAACATGCATATATGTAATCTAGTAGATCTTTAGAAATTTTCACATTAGATAAGGTTTTTTCCATAACAAGCTTCCTACTTGTAGAACCTGGTCACTATACAAGAATCTTTAAAATTGAATCAATAATCAAACTTGTGAATTGTCATAGATCTTGATTGTCCAAAATTACTTTTGATGTACTTGCTAGAAGTTATTCAACCTCATATTGGTTTTGCAATCTCTTATTCCATAGAGCGCATGACCTTTGTTGATGAACATTTTGGATTTTATGTTTTTTTATGAGCTTTTCTGCTTGGATAATATATCTTTTTGCAAGAATAAGATGTTTTATTCGTGCCTTCTTATCAACATTCCTTTGACAATTCATCTTCACCCTAAAGCCAAATACAAACATTAAATGACCTTGATGCTTGTAAAACTTATTTTGAATTAAACAACTCAAAGTGACATAAAGCTTTGATGAACAATAGTGTTAGAAAACATACATGTAAAGAGAAGTTTGAGTAGACAACAAAGTCTAATTAAAAATCCAAAAAACTTATGCAATTGCAATTTGAAGTAGGATTTGTTGTTATGATGAATAAATTATGTCAAAGAAAGATCTGTTGCTGCAATGACCTAATTGTGCCCAATAACATCTATTGTTACAATCAAAGTGACATTAAGGCTTTTGAATTTTTTTTTTAAAGATTAGCAAAAAAATTTACACCAAGCCACAAACTTTCCCAACCATTGAAGCAACAATGTTGGAATGATCAACTACTTTACTAACACAATATGGTTATGAATAATATCTACAAACCTTTATTGAAAGAAAAAGAAATGCCCTAACTTGAAGCCATAAAATGAACTTGCAAGATAACAAAAACTTTGAGTGAAAAATGAAAAGCAAATGCACTTCACAATCAATAGGGTTGTGGAACCTAGTTGAAGCCTAGGTGGAATTCAAGTCAAGCCTAGGTAGGAACTTGTGAAATCTCAACACTTGTCTCAATGACATCACATAAAGATGACATGTATCATGACATCACCTAGTTGTTGGAACAACAAAATGCCAAAAAGAAAAAAATTAAAAAAAAAATTGGGCAGTCTTAGAGTATGAGATCCTTCATTCATTTATGAAAAAATAAGCTTCAGATGACTAATCATGAAAAATAAAAGACTTCCAATGAAGTTACCTTTTGTAGGCAAAACAATTGTCCATTCAAAAAAAAATTCACATTTGATTCAATCCTATGTTCCATCCATATGTGCATTATATGCATGAGAATTTTTGGCTACCTAGGCATTTGGTGGTGAATTTTATGAGTTGATTTCTAATTTTATGTTATACCTATTAAAGTCCTTTACAAATTAGATTTGTCAAAATTTGTCATGAAATTTTCACATTGTTTTTTAATGTCCAAAGTGAATGTTGACATGAGTCATTTTCCATCATTTTTATATATGAATTGGAATGAACTAGAATTGAATTTTTTTAAAATGTTAAAATGTATTGTGACATCCTTTTTGTTCCACCTTAGTGTGTTTTTTACCCAACAAGGTCAATAAATTGTAAACCTTGGAGGTGATGTGCAACAAAAGTTAAAGGGAAGCTTGCAAATTTGACTTTCTGGGTTGGAATTGAAAAATGTTGAAATTTCTACAACTAAATACATGTAGAAAAAAACCTATTGCCTTAGATTTTCATCACCAAAGCAAGTTTTGATACATTTATTGTAAGCTTGCAAGAAATCTTTGTTTGTAACTCTAATGCACATTGGTTTTTGGAAGCAAAATGTTGGGGAAGAGGAACATGTTTTGCATATGGGTTTTGAAGGAAAACATGGGATTTCAAAAGAACACCATAATCTCAATCTAAAAAATAAGATAATGAGTTTTTAGGGTACTTGCTAGGTTTACTTTGCTTTCAAATGCTTGGACTTGGGTGCACCAAGAACCTTATCCAAAATTTGCGGATGTTAGAAGCCTTTCAAATTAGATCTCCAACTCCCCTAGTTTTGACACAATGCAACAATTCCCTCATCACTTGAAGATTTATTACATTGTAGAACAAGTAAAATTGTAGTTGATGGTGACAACGGTCAAGTGTGGTCAACAATGCTTGAGATGTTCTACAAACCGTGATGAAAGAGGCCCACATGTGTGACATGGAAGGCCCGGTGCTGGGGCATGCAACCTAGAGCAAGCACTAGACAAAACTCGATGGGGGTTAGATTGTGTCTCATGCATTTATGTTAGAGGTTACTAGGAACATACCTGGTACTGGGTCACAACCAATAATAAATGCCACACCACCTTTCCCTCCATGCCATTCTTGCATCCACATCTTCCTAGCATACATATGTAGATTTTGATCATTTCCTCATGGGATGGATAACATGCTGACCAAAACTCCTGCAAAACACAGCGTGTGGGGGAAGGATGAAATGGCACCAAAATAGGTACATAGAGGGATCTTTCCACAAGGCCAACACATCCTAGTTAGAGAGAACTACATGTCATGTTTTCTGACATTGGTGTCTTGGTGGAACACAATTGAAACCTGAAAACCTGGGGGACAAAGTAAGGTGAAGGAAGTTCAGTTATTTGGACAAAGAGTGAACCAACAGCCACCAGCACACCATCCATGGGAAGCCAGTTATGACAGTTGTGGATGAACCCCAACTGAGTTCCTGTTAAGTTTCACCATAGCAACCTCTCTTGTAGGTATGCAGGTATGAAAATAGGTAGTGACGAGTTCAGTATATACATAGGGCCAGTGGGTTTCGAATAGGTTACTAAAGACACAAACTGAGCTGATCACCCTCTTAGCCAGGCAACTAAAAGCCAATGAAAAAGTGTTTCCTGTCCTTCTACCATCCATCCCTCATGGTGTGCTGGTGGCTGTTGGTTCACTGTAGCCCAGTTACCATTTGGGGAATGGCTTTTTGCAAAAGGATTTTTCGTTCTGATGGGTTTCATTGAGACAGGCGTGTGTGATGAGGTTCCCAACGGCCCCCCAAATTAGCAAAATTGAATAGTTACCTATGGCTCGCCAACCCTACTACACAAAATAGGTAGCGTTTAAATACTTCAAATTTAGTCAAAGTTTTAGAAAGATACAAGAGGCACAGGGAACAGGACGTTCCCATACTGTCTCAATATCACTGTTTTGTTTTTCTCATCTATACAGACTCGCAGCCTTTTCTTTTTTTGGCTGGTTATCTATAGCCAAAAAGAGAAATCATAAATTCAAAGTTCCAAATTCAAATTTTTTTAAAACATAATTTCAATAATTGTAACTGGACCATAATTAAAGAAAACTCGCTAGATTCTACATGCTTCAAGTAGGGTTTAGTCTGTTCAAAAAAAAATTCATTGTCATATTTATTGCTGGTAGCCAAATTTGGCCAAATTTTCCGATGGATGATCGCCATTTTGACTATATCGCAAATTTGACCAAAAGAACATTGATACGGACAGGGACGGAAAATCGACGAGAGACAATAGGAGAACACGACGTTCCCAGGAAGTTCCCCTACTGCTCACCATCACTGTTTTGTTTTTCTCATATTATACGGAGAGGAGGGAAACGCACTGGAGATGCACGCGAGCCAGCGAGCGAGAGAGAGAGAGAGAGAGAGAGAGAGAGAGGTTGGCGATGGCGATGGAATTTGGTCAGTCGTAAGCAGAACACAAGCAGAAGCGTGGTGTTGAAGTTTGGGGCCACAATGCCCAGGGGTCGGGGGGAAAAGACGGCAGGAGGAGTTGCTAGCTCGCCGGAGAGTCGGTGCGCTTTTTTTTTCTGGTTTTTTTGGTTTGTTTTTTGGGAAGGCATTGTTGCGTTTGCGATTTTTTTCACCAGTGTTGGGTGTGACTCCGGTTTGAGAATATGATTTTGGGCCTGTGGGTTTTTGTTTTTGTTGTTGTTGTGGAATGAGGGACTGCAGGGATATGTATGGATTCGCGGTGCGGCCCCAGCACTTGAAACGATACCGCGAGCACGCCAGCATTTACAAGGTGTGTGTGTGTGTGTGCGCGCGCGTTTTTTTTTTTTTTTTTTTGGGGCTGAGTTTTTGGTGGAAGACTTCGAGTTGCCTTGAGGAAACGGCGGGTGGAAGCTGCAAATGGGGGCCTTGGAATCCCGGGATGTGTTAAAGCAAGCGTTTGCTGGTGTTGTTGTTGTGACAATGGACGCTTCTTTTCGGTGCAGGAGGAAGAGGCAGAGAGATCAGAGCGATGGGAACAATTTCTAGGTTTACATAGTAAGCCTGTGGAGGATGATGTGGATGATGGCATTGTGCCACGGGAAGGAGGATGTGAAGCTGACGTTGGAGAAGAAGAAGAAACAGCCTCAAGTAGAGCTCACACATGGGGCCAGCTACGGAGCTCCTTGTGGGCTGTGGAGCAGGTTGTGAGGAAACGAAGGAAGGGTAAAGTTGCACCACCCTCTGTAGCTCAAATTGGTAGTAGTGGCCTCACTGAAGCTGCAGCAGAGGTTAATGATGCTGGAGTTGGTGAGGGCCCCACAGAAGGAGGTGGGGATGCAGATGACTCAGATGAAGAATTTTATGATGTGGAAAAGTCGGATGCTGCACAAGATGGAGCTGATCAGGCCTCAAGTGAAGTACAGGATGAATGTCCTTGGGAAGAGGAGCTCAAAGTTCTTGTCAGTGGTGGGGTTCCTATGGCACTCAGAGGGGAGGTAAGCTTCACTAGGTTTAGTAGGATGGTGTCGTGATTGAGGTGGTGATGCTTAGATGACAATTGATGTTGTATTATAATTTGCTGCAGCTGAAGATGATTTCAGCAGGAAGTCTTCTGAGAGTTGTCTTGCCAAAGGGCAGCTATGGCAGGTATTTGTGGGTGCAAAGGAGCAGCGGGTGCATGGGCATTACCAAGCACTTCTTGCACAGCAAGAAGATGCTGGAATTGAGGCTAATGGCACTCAAGTTCTATCTGCTGTGAACAAAAATGGCTTTGCTCTTTATCAGCAATCCACTAGTATCTCCAATCAAATTGAAAAGTGGAGTAGCCAAATTGAGAAGGTGAAGATGCTCCCCACTTCAAAATCTGCATTTTATGTATGTAGTTCTGTTGTTCTGATTTGGATATGCTGGACAAATCAGGTTCCCTTAGTTGCATGTGATGAATGCTGTAAAGGCTGCTGCATATATACATTCCTGTCAGCAGATCTTTGAGAAGCAGTGTGACGGTTTTTACTAGCAGGATCTCCCAAGAACGTTTCCTGGGCATCCCGCACTTGGTGAGGATGGTTTGAATATATTGCGGCGCCTTCTCACAGCATATGCTCGACACAATCCAGCTGTTGGATACTGTCAGGTATCATTGGTGCAGAATTTCTAATCCTCTTTTTTTATTGTTTTGAATTTTGGATGGCAATGAAATGTTTGCAGCTCTTGCAGCTAATTTCCAAACATATTTACATATTTCCCTTGTTGCAATAACTCAAAATTTTGAACTTGCCAAATATGAGACACTGTACACCTGCTAACTTCTCTCAGTACATGTCATTTAAGTTGATTAATACTATCATGTCTGTGCAGGCCATGAACTTTCTTGCAGCTCTTCTACTCCTTCTGATGCCAGAGGAAAATGCTTTCTGGTGAGCTTGTGATGACTGAAGTTTCTGCTTTCCTCTGAGTTGTCAAGAGAAATTGATTTCCTGGTAACTAGAAAGCCGGTATGCTAATCTGTCATCCCTCCAAGGATTTCTCCAGGGAATGGAAAGGTGGAAGTGATGTATGTTTTGCAATTGATGGTCAAAAATCTTGAGTTGATGCACAAATCATCAAAGCACAGATGGTTGGTCCCTGCTTTGTGATCAAATGGTAGTTATCATTGAGCTGGTATCAACCTTGCAAGTTGCATTTGTCTGAATGGTTGCAAGTTAACTTCAACTTGTTTTTCTATTATATCCAGGACTTTGGCTGGTTTAATCGACAACTACTTTGGAGGTTACTATGCAGAGAAAATGGTTGAAGCACAGGTCTGTCTTTGCATTCATCTTCTCATTGAATCAATGAACCAGCACTTTGCCAGCTGCCATGTCTGTTAGGAATGGTGGACAAGGTTTGGAACTGTCACTGGAACTTTGAACCTGTTGGGTGATTACTCTTCTCTGTGAACTGAGTGTGAATCTTTGTCAGCAGGTGGACCAGCTGGTATTTGAACAGTTGGTGCATGAACGTTTTCCAAGATTATGTGAGTCCTTCCTTTTTTGTTGAAGGAATCTTTGATATATGCTTTGATCACTGTTGTAATAAATTTAGTGACTAATTAATGAATGTCATCATGGCAGCCACTCATTTGGACAGTCTGGGAGTTCAAGTGGCCTGGGTCAGTGGCCCATGGTTTTTATCCATTTTTGTAAATGTGCTGCCTTGGGAGAGTGGTGTGTATAGCCAACCTTTTCTTTCTTTTCTGCTTGCATGTGTCCATGTGACAGTCACTGTGTAGCTCATGTTTCAATTCATTTCTGTTAGGATCAGTTGGTTTGGTGCCCCTCTGGAAAGATATTTGTAAGATTGAAAAAGAAGTGGAGGAGCTCTGCTTTGTGCTTGCTGGGCTATTCAGTTGACAATGTGTCATCTTTCCATGAAGAAGATCTTTTCTAGAGTATATTTGTGAGCAAGCCACATCATACTCAGCTGCCCTCACAGAAAGTTGAGCATTATGCCTCTTATGATGGTAAACTTTGCTTGGCCAAGATAGAATACCTCTGGTCTCCTAGCTGCAAGGCATATCAGTTGGAGGAACAGATTGTAATGTCTAGTGTTTTTACTTGTATTGTGAGCTGCAACTTCAGTGTAAGTTTGGTGCCAACATATTTGAAATTCTTGGGCTCCTGACACTTGGGAAGTTCTTGGGGTCTGCAGTGTTAAGAGTATGGGATGTCCTCCTTTATGAAGGAAATCGCAGCATGATTTTCAGAACTGGTCTTGCCCTTATGGAGATCCATGGTAATGACAAGCTGTACTAGAATCTGAGTTAGCCCCCTTTTCATTCAGTTCTGGTGGAGCATGGAGTGGCCAACCTAACCTTGAACTGGGTGATTGCAGCAGGAGCATTGATGCTGCAACGTGACACTGGAGATGCAGTTGCAATGCTGCAGTCTATGGGTGAAGCCACATTCGACAGTAGTCAGCTGGTTCTGGCTGCATGCCTGGGTTTCCATGATGTTCATGAGGATCGCCTGGAACAACTTAGAAATCATCACCGCCCTTCTGTGCTTTTGGCACTTCATGAGAGGTCTTTGGAGCTACATCTTTGGCGCAGCACAAATGGTGTTGCAACTAAGACAGGCTCTTTAGTGGACCAAACTGTGGGAGGGACACCAATGATTCCAATGACTTCTGAGCAAGCAAAGCTTGGACATGTTTCTGAACCTGGCTCAGGAAGTGATTTAGATGTTTCGTTTCAAAAGTTCAACTTTAGGGATGACGAAGAAGCAGGAAGTGTTGATCTCCAGGAACAGGTAAAGCAGTGTGATCCTACACCCACTTTAACTTGATTGCAATTGACTTAGTGGCAAGTTATTGTTGATTTTTTACATGGGCCAGAGCTGGTTCCATTCAGATTTCTGCACTAGGGTTGATTGTTTTGAAGGTAGTGAATCTAAGATCTGTTGACATCATCACACCAGATATGTTTGAGAAGCTTGAGTTCATCAATGTGGCAAGATGGTTTTAAAAAGAGATATTTCTTATTGGTTCTGTCCATGGAATCTTTAAATTGAGTGTTCAGGGCTTATTAACCTAAGTGGGATCTTTCTAAAACTGAATTTATTGTGAAAAGATCATATTCTAGACTTTCCTGTCGTGTTTGCTCCTCTTTTCTTTTCTGGTTTTCTCTTTGCCTATGAGAATGTATACATGAACTATAATTCTTTGTCTTATTGATTCTTCTCAATTGTGGTGTTTGCAGGTGGTATGGTTGAAAACAGAGCTCTCTTCTGCACTGGAGGATAGGAAGGCTGCAATGGTCAGGTAGTTTGACATAAAGATTTTCATGAGACATGTTATACATGTGCGTTTGGTGAGTTTGTGGTTTCATTGTAACTTACTGAAGTGGGACTTGCTGCAGGGCACAGGAGTTGGAAGTAGCTTTGACGGAAATGGTCAAAGAGGATAATCGTCACGTGCTCTCTGCAAAGGTGATGGTTTTTCCACTGAGCAACATGCAGAACTCATTTTGTAACTCCACCTATTACTTTTATGTCATTCAGAACATTGAGCACAATTACAGCTTACCTATTCAGTTTCACAATTTCAACATGCTTTTATTTGATCCTGGCTCTTTACGTCCCTCTGCTAGTGAAGTGGTTGCTACAAATTGGACATTGAAGTGAGCCTAAGCTTTAAGAGCTAACCAGTTCTAAGGATCCCTTCAGCCATCCCAATCCAGGTTTACAAAGAATACCGGCAATTCTATGAGACTGAAAACCTCTGGAATGTCAAAATCTTTTAACACCAAGAGAATTCAATGACCTGAGAGACTAGGGTGTAAGATTTTGCTTGTTTGGAAACCATAAGCAAAAGTTGAGTTTCTTTGCAGTTTAGCTGTGCTAGTCTGAACAGAGAATGCCCGTATGTTTCTCACATATGTTCCACAATTCTCTCAGCTACTTTTGGCAGCTGAAGGCATAACAAACAAAGCTTTCAATTTCTGGCGGTTCTGTGAAACAGGTGGAGAAGTTGGAGGCTCAAGTGGCCAGGTTACAGAAGGCACTATCTGACAAGGAAGAACAAGAGCAAGTCATGGTTCAGGTGGGGGTGTTCTTCATTAGGCTATGCAGGGGTGTCACATGTCACTTGTTCACTTGGTTCAAGCTGTTCTAAAGGTGGTTTCTTATTGGGGTTGCCACTGTCATCAAGGATATTGCTTCTGAATCTGAATGCTTCCACCAGTGGTCTCTCATACTGGGGTGCTGGGGCAAGAACATGTCGCACATTGGCAATTCATTTACAAGGGAGACTATGATTGGTAGTGTAGGTTCTGGTGCGTATGGAGCAAGAGCAACGTGTTGCAGATGATGCACGCCGATTTGCAGAGCAGGATGCTGCAGCACAGCACCATATTACTGAGGAGGCCAAGGTTTTGTTTTGCAGAATGATTGTTTTTTGAGATTCATTGTTTGTACTCCTGATAGTGGTTTGGACACCCATTGTGATGTATCTCAACATCTATCCACATATGCTTAGGATTCATTGCTGTACTGAAATTTAGGATGGGAAGTGCTACACATGTTTGGAAATCTTCCATTATTGTGACTTAAAAGAATCCTTTTGGGGTGGTGCAGGAGATGGCTGAGAAGGCAACACAGGAACTTGCAGCCATGGAGAAGAGGGCAGTGATGGCAGAAAGCATGCTAGAGGCCACAATAAACTCTGAAGCATGCACTGGCAATGCTTATGTGGCCAGGCGTGGTGTTGATCTTCTGAAAGGCAATGTGACCAGGGGCATTGCTCGGTCCCACAGTTCACCTGCCTCCAAGTATTTCTCTGTCTTCTGTAGTCATGAATAATTACAGCTTGTTTCAGCTAACAGGAAAGAGGAATTGTAGAGCTCAATGGCATTGTACTTCTGATCTCAGGCCATAGCTCAAACCTTGGGGGTAGTCATCTCTTACTAGTCATGTGTAATGGTGGTTGTTGGCAGACAAGATTTAGACATGGGATGGGCAAGGAGGAGTACTCCAGGTAAGGTGGAGGGTGCAGGAGGCGTTGCAGGTGATGTGTCAGACGATTCAAGTGCTGGTATGCACATACAGAGCTTCTTTGGACGCCCCTTTTCATTGAGTTGGGGAGAGAAAAGCAAGGTCTGGTGTGATATTCCTTACTCTCAATGCTCTAAAGTCTGGGGATGCTTTCAACTTCACTTTGCTGTAAATGTGGATAAAAACTTGCCCTAATTCTGTGTGTCTGGAAGCAGTTGAATGTCGAAACCAAAAGTGATCCCATGGACAACTTGAAGGCTGGAGAGCTCCTTTCTCCTGTACCCTCATTCTCTCCAAGGGGACTTGAACATGTCAACGGTCATTCAAAACCAACAGCTAAGCAAACTCTCAGTGCAATGATTAAAGAGGCTAGGTTGCCCCAAACAGAGGTCGGGGATGACTCAGACACATAGATCTATAATTGGAGCCATATTGTAGATTTGTGTGTGCGATATTTTTTCCAAGATGCAGGTATTGGGGTTTGGCAGAGCTAGGGACCAGGAATTTGATGAAGTGAAGCACCCTTCAAAGCTTGGGATCTTTCTTCATATTGGACTCTATCAGTTGCATTACTGAGTTCCAAAGCTTCAGAATCGAGCAGGATTAGTTCAGATGTTAGATTTCATTCAGTCAGGCTTAATTGAAGGCTGGAAACAGTAGCAGGATAGTGGGACTCTAGCTTGGAGACATAACTGTTTTTGCTGTTAATTGCCTCATTTTTGGTTCGGATGAGTCGAGGGGAATTACCTTAACCTCTTTGTGGAACTTTGCTCTGTGCTCTGGACTTCTGACATTCAGGTGTTGTCTGGTTCCAGATGGACAAGAGTCTCAGGCTAGAGATTTTCTTTATTTGTTCCATTTCCATTTTCCTGATTCAAATCAGTTGCAGTAAGCACCTTATGCACTATGACATAGAAATAGAAATCTTCTGAGCAGAATAGCAGAAGAAGAGTGCTTCGACGGCTTGAATTGTCATGGTCTGCAGGTAATACCATTTTCCTCCTTCACAATGGTCCAGGTGTGAGTGCTGTATAGTCTGCAGATCTTTAATATTGATGCCCTTTAACATCAATGCATAGTCAAAAAGACAGTGAAGGAATGAATATTGGCACAGGAGGGGACTGTTCAGACAAACCTTTGCCATAATCCAGGTATTAAAATTTGTTACTTTCATCACTAATCTTTAAAACATGCAAATGTTACTGTTAATGTGGGGTTTGGATGTCACTAGATACTAGAGTATTGAATCTTAAAATGATGAAATTTGTGTTTCCTCAATAGGATCCCTGTGCTAATTATTGCATTTCTTCATTAACTCCATCATGAAGTTTAAATATAATCTAATTAAAAATATGTACCATTGAAAAATTCCCCCTTGAAATAGAGATGCAACTATTCTTATGCCATATCAGGACAATCCTATAATGTATTGGATAAAAGATATGATGTGTACAAGATGGTGGGCCAATTGGCAATCATTGACCTGAGCTTCAAGCTATTTGTTTGCATCTCCTTCTACAGAAGAAACATGCAATCCTATTCAATGAAAATGTTGTTTAAAACCAAGCAACATCAATATTACATAATATGGCATGGACCTCATGTATTTTGCACTTCTATTGTTGTTGTTTTGGGTGAAACACGGTTTTGGGGGGGGGGGAGGAATGCGGGTTTTTTTTTCCCCTGTTGTTCACAATGTGTTCTTATCATGTTTCCATTTAGTTCCCAATGGGTTCTCAAATTCCGAAGGCGTTCCCCCAAGATGTGCCCAATAGCACCTGGGTTTTATCCCATATGGTTTGCCCAAAGTTTAACTCCCCTGTATATAAACTAAAAAGGGTTGCCTGTTTGTTTATATTTTGCAACTGGGGTCCAAAGAGGTGCTTCTATTGGGGGCATGCCCAATGTTCCTAAAAAAATTGTTCAATATGGCTCCATCACTTATGCTAGTTAAATTTGAGTGAAACTAGGTAACATTCAATGAAACTGGGTATCAGTTCACAAGATTTGCAAAATTTTATGCTTAAAAGACTTGATTTAATGAAGAATAAGTCCAGGTGAAGGCAAAGCCAAAACTAGGGATGAAACTCCTGTCAGGATCAATTTAATAAAGAAATTAAATTTGGTCCCTCTTTTTTTCCTGTGTACTTTTTCATCCTGACTTTTGACTTCAACTCCATTTTTGGGGATATAGTAGGAATTACAAGTTACAAGGTCAAACTAGGGCCCAAAGACAGGGTGCCTTTAAAAGGAACTTTAACTAGTGTGGCATGTGCCACTGGACCAATTGTCAATAAGATCTTGAGGATAAAGCCCAATTGTAATAAAGATTATTTAAATTAACTTTCAGTGACAAAAGTTACTCAAAATTCAAAGTTTCCCACAACTTAGGTCTAGAAATTAGAGAATCACCTCCATTAAATTCACAACTTAGGGCTTTCCAATAAAACCAGGAGCAAGCCCCAATTTATCAAAATACTTAGTTTTGATTTTATTAAATTTTCTTTCACAAAATATTCAATGACTCTTGCACCATAGATCTAAGCATTTCCAAACTTGCTTGGTGCACCCACCATACTCATCAAAGGGTTACAAGATTGATGGTCACAAGGGTTTGAGTAGAAGGGCTCAAAGGTCCCACTGGCAGCATGACATATAAAAGTCAAGTTAAAAATATATAAAGTAGAACATGTGGTCGTGGGGGGCTGTTTCTAAATAGAGCATGACTTGAATTGTGCAAGGCCTCACATTGATGACCCTAAAGTTCGTAGAGGGGTAACAGCATGGTAAAGCATTTAAAAAAATTGATCATCCAAAATCAAGTTTTAAAATGAGATAATTTTTTACATAAACAAAAAAAATAGATTTGAAATTAGTTAAATTTCATTATGAAACTATTATGTATTATATTGAGTTTATGAAAAGTCGAATAATTTTTTTAAATTTTAATAAAAAAAACAGTAGGGAACTAGTACTTGTGAAATTGACTAATCAATGTAATTTCAAAATTATTTGCATTAAAAAAAGTATTTTTGAAACTTACTTTTATAATGTTAAAAACTTTTATAATCAAGAACAGAAACTAAGACTTAGTGAAGAAGATGCCCATCTAAGATCTAAAGGCATGGGTTCATGACTTAGACATGGTCATTCTCATGTTAAAGGACCCACGGAAGAAGTAATTGGCGGGCTTCGTTTGCTCAATAAATAGAATTAGCGATGAGGTCGTCTTGACATCAGTCGAGAAATGTTTTTTTGTGAAAAACATGAAGGACAAAACATCGCATGACATCGTCATTAAATGGAATGAGTTCATCAAGCTTTTGAAAATTGAATAGGATGAATTGCAAAAGGAGTTTCAAAGGGGCTCAGACCACACGCTCATGAACTTTGAGGGATTTAATGGCCCTTGCCTAACAAAAAAAAAAAAAAGGAAAAAACACAAGCAGAGAAAAAAAAAAGATCCTAACAATACTAGTTGTCGAGAAAGAAGATAAAGGTATGACGTGACAAAATGTCAACTCATTGACCACTCGTTGGGCAATGAATTTTTGGATTGTTTTCCGTTTGGAAATGACTTGCTTCCAACAATGAACTTTTCATTGATGTTCATTGTTTCAAAAGAGCACCTCCCAACATTGTTTATTGTCCACTCTCGGATATCCACAAGGATGAGTTTAAAAAAAGAATCACACATTATAATAAGTTTGACACGAAAGTGCCCATTTTTGTGATCCTTGAGGACCCGCAAAATGCTGACCATATCATTCCTTGCAAGTTGAGGAAGTGGGAGGATATTCAAGACAATTAGTTTCTGATTGTTGGCAGGCAACACACAACTGTTGTTGTAAAGGTGTGTCATTTACATCCCTAATTCCTTGATTTTCCTATTTTATGGTGTGCAATGAGAATTCCAAAATAATAATTTAAAAGTAAAATCTCATTTTTGGATTTAACAAGAACTTGTGGATGACCCCAATCCAAGGCCTTGGGTTCAAGAGATCTATAGCAACTTCCAAATTATTATAATATGGGACACCAACTTCATGAAGATATGCAAGCTCTCCAAAATATTAAACAACAAGGATTGTGACTTCAACACAAAGCCTTTGTATAGGGAAAATCTTGCAAATGCGTGCAGGATATGGGACACATACTAGAGGCCTTGTTTGAATATGGATGTGTTTTTTCGACATACTGGAAAATATAAGGTATTAATATCAAACGATTAATTTCCATATAGAACTATGATATAGTATTTTTTCAGTCATATTTATAAGTTTTGTTGTGTTTACAAAATGTGCTGCCAAAATTTGAAGAAACATTCAAGCATGTTCTGAATGTTGATTCAACAAAGGAGTGCATGAATATCCTTGTTGACAGATTCAATCTTCCAGCTATGGCAAAGTGTCCTCCTTGAATGGGAGAGGTGCAACATCCTTAATGGATTTGAAGATGTGCCAACACTTTTGCCAAAACTGATTGGAAAATTTGATTTCAATTGTTTGGCAAACCTTAAGGAAAAATAACTCTGGATGCTAAGCAAGGGGCTGTTTTCAAAAAAAAACACTAAGAAAGCGTTCAACGAAGGGAGGGAGGCCTAACCTTAAATCCATGTATGAGTTCACAAGGATGCTTAAGCAAAAGGCTATGATTCTGAACAAAATTATGATTCATTTTGGACATCTAAAGCCAATCGCCAATAATCAGAAGCCATATTCAGATGACAAATGCCATGCATTAAAGGACAAGCACAAGTTTGACAAGATGTTCTCAATTTTGGATTTGGAGCAGAATGATGACTTCTACTTGAAAAAGCTAAGGTTGAACCCCTCAAAGGAAGCCCACCTGTAGGATTTAAGTGAGCTCTAGAAAAATGGATCCAAAGTGGAACTTCAAAGGATAATGTAACAAAGGCAATTTTGTTAGACACTCATTACAAGTATGACAAAGTTGAGAACATGGCAGGTATGTTGGATGTTATCAACAAGGAATCTTGCGCATCATTTTTTATGGACAATGTAACAAGGATAATCATCATTGTTTGTACAACTCATAGGATGAAAGACGTTATGACAATTTAGAAGGGCCTTGATTGGGAGTCATTTCTTCTAAGGCATTTGTGATTGCGAGTCCTTCAAAAGCTTATTAATTGTTGTGTGCAAACCGACTTTTGTTATAAAAATTCGATTTGAGTTTAACTAATACATGGAAAGACCAACAGAGGTTCCAAATTTGTCAATGACATTACTGGGCATTCTCATGCTAATGTTTAATTATTTGTTTCCTTGTAAAAGTGGAACAAATGTGTGCGCTGAAATTTTCGAAAACAAAAAATTGCCAACATTAATGGAATGCCCAAATTCTTCCTTTCCAAAGGATTGGTAGCTATATTGACATGCGGTTCTCCAAAGTTGTTTTACAAATCCTTTAACCGGTAATCTTGAGCAAGATGGTTTGTCTAAGTATCTTTGGTGGAGGAGTTCTCATGTATGTTTGTCTAGTAAGTCTAAGACCTATCTTGATTTCATTCTTGGAATATTTTTTTTGTAGAAATTTGTTACATTAGTAGGATTATTTTTCTGACAAGCCATTCCTTCTTCAGGAGAATAAATGTAAAGTGTTGGAATTCATTCCTCACAACTTGGAAGGAAACTGGTGCAAGATGATGGCATTGGTATGTCTTTGCATGATGACTGGTGTCACGACTTAGAACACGGGAATGTAACCACAAGAGCCTATGTTAATGTTAACCCAAGGAGCACAACTTATGATGTGAAGGAGGAAGATGAACGAGATGTCCTTGTCCTTATCAAAAAAGGTGGAGTTAATTTGTCCCAAATGTTGGACAACCTGAGCCCATTGAAGGTGGACAAAAAGAAAGTTGGCTATGTCACAAGGGGAAGTATTAAAAAAGAAGCATCCAACAATAAGACTCAAGTTCTAAAAAAGAAAAGTTGTTCTCGAGGGAAATATCGAAAAAGTGTTGATGTTTAAGTTGCAAGAGAATAAGAGGTTAATGAAGAACTCATTGACCATGAGCAAGAGGATCCTCCAAAGGATGAGGATGTGCTCACATTGATCAACACATCCATCGTGAATACGTCAATAGTTTCCTCATATAGGCCAAATGTGATAGCTTTAGATGAGGATGGTAGCAAAAAAGTTGGTGAAAAATTGCAATATGTTGACCTCCCTATAATTTCTTTAAGTCCATATAGTTTTGCACGATGATTACAAGATCTAGTAAAAAAAACAGGTGATTGATTCAACTCAATAGCTTATAATCATTTTGACGCATTGTGCATTCCCTTAATCATTTAATCATGTTATAAATGTGCAAGATAAGTTTATTGAAATGTCTAGTTTTATTGTAGGATACCTTTGTATATATATTTTTCACTTCATTTAATTTTATTATCATGTTGATGCCCTCAATGGTGTGTTTTTGCAATTGTAACATGGTTGCCACTAAAAGATATTTTATGCATTGATCACCTAGCAACCACCATGCAATGGCTTGTATGGCGATCACTTGGTGACTATTAAGCCATTGTTTGTCCGTTGATCACTTGACAACCACCAAATGATTGGCTGTTTGTCGATCAACTAGTGGCATTAAGTGATTTTTTGTTTGTTGACCACCTAACAACCACCATGTGATTGTTTATCCTTCAATCGCTTAACAACCACCAAGTGATTATTTGTTCCTCAATCACCTATTGGCCTTTTTGCAATTTGAATTCCTATGATCACTTAGCGGTTGCCAAGACATTGTGTTTCAATCATTCATTTGTCCAATGTTTTCCTTAGCGCCAGATATTGTCTTTTCAATTATTGTTTCTCTTATAATCATTCGGGTGCGCCATATATTTGTTACTGAAATTATCATTTTGCTGAGCTTAATAATGTTTTAATTTCTATTGCTCATACATCATTTTCTTTTTTGATTGATATGATGGAAATGTAGATTGAACCATCAGTTAGTGTACATTTTGTATTCATTTTTCATGTTTCGATGGAATCAAATGATGTTTGTTTTAATAAACTTGGTGTTGAAGACACAACACCAAATGATGTAGAGTGGGGATATTATTGTCCTAAACTAATGGACCATTTGGAGTTGAAGCCCCTTGAGGTATCGACATCCTATGGCCCCAAAATTGAAATGCAATTGGCTGTAGTTGGTGGCTTGGAAGCTTTACATGATGTGGGGCCTCTTTTATCCATTTAACAGAGCTTGACATTTCATAAGAAAGTGGCAAAGAGTTTCAATTTGGCCAATTATAGGGTTTAAGAAATTACAAGCACTTCTAGTTTTGCCAATGAAGCTCCACATTCAGAGCTTGTTTTGCAAAAGATTCCAAGGATTTCAAGTTTGGTGAATGTGAATTGCCAAGACAATGTAACCATTTCAAGTTTTACCAAAGGTGATCTATAAGAAATGACAACAACTTTTGGTTTTCCTACACATACCGTGTAAGAAAAACGTCCTTCATTAGAGGTGAGTGACTATCATTTGATTTTTGACCTAAACGGTGTTCTTGTTGCTACGGGTGAAGGTCGAATTATAACTCACTTGGTTGTTCTAAGGCATGGCCTCAAGGAATTCTTGTCCACTTTTGTAAAAAAAATTACAATGTACATATGGTCCTCAACAATGAAATTTTTTTTTTGAAGCACTTGGAAATTATCATCAAGAAAACTAATGTTCACCTTCCAACTTATAGGATAGTGGACCGGTCGCCTTGTTTAAGAAATGATCACTTCTTGCTTCATAAGCCAAACAAGCTAGTTTTCCATAAAAACCTTTTCGATTTCTTTGTTCAATTTCCTAGTACGATGTTTAAGAATACCTTGTTGATAGATGATATGTTTCACAAAAGTTTGTTTAATCTTCCTTTTAGTGCCATTAAAAAAAAAACATTCTACAAATCGCATAGTGATGCTAATTACTTGTTCCAAATCGTTCTTCCTTATTTGGAGTCTTTACATTCATCCGGAATGCGAGTTTATAAATTTGTAGAGTTGAATCATTTTGGTAGCATTACAAATGTGCTTCCTGATGACCCTAAATATGCAAAATTGATTACTTTATGTTCTATAGAATGTGATGAAACATTTTACAACAAAGTGACATTGAGATCTCTAAATAAAAAGAAATGAACTATTTTATTTATTTATTATGGAATCATTATGTATGGATGGTTTACTAACTTGAGTTGTGATGGGTGCATGATTTTTTTTTATTAGTTGTTTTCTTACCTAATGTACTAACGTCCAATGTAAGGGTTGTTCCACACGATTTTCTCTCCCACAAGCATCCATTAGTTTTGATTTGATGTTTGGATATTTCACAAACTTATTGTTAGTCTCTCATAAATTATTCAAAAATTTCAATGCAAATGGCCTAGTGGCCACCAGGCACCTCATACACACAATTCAACAATTCCTTTGTATTTCAATGACTTTTCTAAGTGTCGTTTTTTTCCATGTATTGTTAACTTGCCTAGTGGTTGCTCAATGTTTTCTTGCATAATTTTATGCATATATTTAATTTAGAAAAATATTTATTATTAGCACATGGACATTTTACTCTCAATTTATTATTGTAAATCTTGATAACACATTATCCTTTCCCACATGTTTAATTCATTTTGCTACCCGATGTTTTTGTTGTTTTAGTTCAATGTTTCATCAAAGCCGACTATAGTAGTCAAAGGCAATTCAATGCAGTCATGTTTACATTTGTCAACTTTTGAACCAAAAAAAATTGTTGGTTTTTAGTGTCAATGGCATGTTGTGTTATTTCCCACCTTTGGTTGTTCTACAAGGGAATGTTAGAGTGTTTGGAAAAAACGTCAACAAGACCAAAGTGGAAGTCAAAGTTGGAGTGAAAAAAATTCTAAATAGGGCATTTCAAAAGTTTCATATCATAATTTGGTCTTGTATGAAACTTGAGGATGTACTAGAAGTTTTTCCCATGCTCATGCCTAAAAGTTTCTTGGATTGGTTTATTTTCATTTGGGGACATGAACAATGTTCCAAAACGTTTGGTGAAATTTCACCTAAGTCCCATTATTACTTAAAGGATTTGAAACGTGTTTATTATGCTTGTTGTGGGAAAGATTATGGATAGGAGGATCAAACATTGATGATTGATGATGAACCCAACAAGGCGCTTCGAAATCCAAAATGGATTAGTCTTTTTCTTAAATCATTCAAGGGACAAATGTTGTTAAAGATTAAGGTGCAATGGTTGGACCTGCCATCCCATTTGTGGCCACCCTTGGTTGGATTGCCATTGGCCAAAACAATTCGAGTTCATTATGACTTTACGGTCAAGTATTTTAAGCTTCCTTTAAGTTCCTTGTCAAAAAAATATTTTTGGTTCCTCCAGTATATGTATATTGATAATGCCAATGTTCACAATAAGCAACCCTCTTTAGGTATGTAATCTAAATCATTCCATTTTTATTTTTTATTGCATTTTTTTGTAACTTTCATATATAATTGTTATATGTTTTAATATGCAATTGTTTTCTAGTATTGACTTTTGTGTGCAATTGGTTTGGATTATTGTTTGTAGAGTATGCAACATTGTTTATAACTATGAAAGGGAGAAAATACTTTTTTGCTAGTTAGTTTTTAGCTCTAAAATGGTGTCAATATTGTTGCATATTTAAGTATGGTCAATCAAAAAACTTCAACATTAGGAGGATTTCACATTGTGTTTAAAATTATCCACAAATTTAGAGTGGCCTTTAAGGTTTTTATATAAAGATTTTTAAAATAATGGATATTTTGTTTCAAGACTCTTGGAGAAATTAAGACAAGTGTTTTGACAACATGGTGGCCATTTGGTGGTTCAATTAGTTTCAAATTATCCTTCAAATTTCAACTACCTTTTAGGGTTTCTTAAAAAAAAAGGATTTTGAATACTTTTTTTTTATTGTCAAAACTTTTGGACATATTAGTATAGTTACAATTTTGACAACCTAATGGCCACCATGTCCAATTTGTATCCAAAACATTTATTGAAGGTTGTTCAATTATGTAATATACAACATGAATTGTTGAATTTCACAGCTTTTTCTCTTGTTATGTAAATTTCTGGATTTTTTAATTGTTGCAATTTCTTTTCATCTTGTTCTAAGCTTGGTGGCCACCATGCCTCAAGGTTCATATTGGATATTTTAATATTGAATATAGTATTTGTTTCATCTATGTAAATTGTATTTCATTAATTCATCATTCAATTTTTTTTTGTTTTTTTTAAACAACATGCCATGGTGTCCTCAAGGTTTAATTTGTATAACTTGGAATGTAACTTGTAGTTTTTCAAAAGTTTTTTCTTGTGGTTAACAAACTTTGTCCTAGTGGTCACTAGCGCATTTACAATTGAAGGAATCAAAAATTAAACATTGAAATTTGTGTGTTGGCATTTTCAGACTTTTGTAAAGTCCTAAATTAATTAAATATGCGTTCTTTTCAAAGGAGTAAAATGAAGATTCATTTCCATTTCTCAAACACATATGCATGGATCCCTACCTAACTATTGGGTGATTGCACATTAAGGTCGACCAAAAGTGGCAAATTTTGGAGTTCATAGTTTTCTTTTTTCATAAATTTTAATGCAAATATTCAATGTTTTGGGAATGCAAATTAGTCCATTTGAAGGTAGGAGGCAAGAAGAATACCTAAACCCTAAACTTACAAGTTTTCAAATTAAGACATGTGCTATGATTTGATCAGCTAGGGGAAAAGTTGGAAGCAAAAAGTTGGAATTTTTGAGTTTTTATAATTGGTAGATGTTATTTTGGGTAGTAATGCCACTTTTTATAAAACAACATTTATCAAATTTTCCATCTCAATAACTTATGGACTTTTTAAACTATTGGTAATCTTGCAAAATCTTAATAAATTAAAATATTAGATTTGATTGGAAACCCTTGTTTTAGGATTACAATAGCCGCACAATCATACTGGGAAAAAAATAAAAAATTAAAAAGTTTATTATGTAATAAAAATCCATAACACTTTTTATGGACTATGATCATCACATTTTGTATCATTTGAAAAGTCCACCGTGTAATGAAATGATGGCATTTTATTTTCAATTTTTTAAATTTGATAATTCATGTGCTATAGTTTATTTAAATGATTCCTTTTTAAAAGTTTCAATCAAAACTCAACACATATTATAGCAAACTTCAAGGTACCCCCATAAAAATTGCCCATGTTTGTCCATAAAATGGATCATCTACTCTGCAACTACCATATTGTTGTCAATTATAGTAACCTCATCAACGGATATGGAAATGAACCTAATGGCATTTAAAACCTCTTTCATTCTACCCGTCATAATGTCACACAAAAAAATACCATCTCCCACCCAAATGAATCATTCCTTGATTTTTTGGGGTTGTGCTTGAACTTCATAAATGTAAACAAACCCTTCATGTTTTCATATTTTGTCATTGGTCAACCTTGACTTAGAACATGAAAGCAACATGCAAACTAAGTTCATTTCCATTTTCTACTTCCTCCATGCACACACACATTTGCTAGAAGACATCCATTGACTAAGGTTGGGAAGCAAACAACTTTTCATTTTTTGATGTTGGTTGTTACTCTCAAAACAAATCATCCCCTTAGGTTGAACAAGGGTATCTACCAATGCCATCTTCATGCGATAGTGCTTGTACAACCCATGAAGCTTAAAACACAATAGTTTTTTTGAAATGGATAATGAAATTGATTTATAACCTTTAGGAGAAAATGAATTGACACGAAAATAAATTCTTAAATTTATGACTAATTTTGTAATCATATTAGACATTATATGACTAAAGGGCCTTTAGTCATGTCAAACAAGTTGTTTAGGACAAATATCATTGAATGTTTAATGTGGCACTTTTTTTCATCTCGTAGTCATAAAGGATAATGATCAAGTTATATAGGACAAGTCATAGAAAACAAGTCATATATTGCTAAATGAATAATGTCACAATAATGAATGATTATAGCTAAAAGTATGACTAGCAAATAGTGGACCATTTGGGTAGTTGAATTTATACTTAAAATAAAATATTTTTTTAGACTATTATAAAAAATAATTTTTAAAAGGTAGTAGGTAGGTAGGTCAAAAAAAAAAAAAAACAAATAGGTAGGTGGTAGCTTAACTTATTTAATCTAACCTAACCTACTTGACTTATACCTTAATCTAACCTACCTACCCTAGCCCTTTAAAAATGCACATAAGTTGCAAGTATTAAGAATTGAACCCTTCACCTCCATAATGACGAAACCAAGCCCTCACCAATGAATTACACCATTAAAAGGTATCCAATTTTTGTCAAGTTTTTTATTTCACATGTTTATTCATATCACTATAAAATTACAAGGTAGGTAGTAGGCAAGTTGTAGGATGTTAAATAGGTTGTAAGAAATGGGAAATAGGAGGTAGGTAGGTAAGTAAGTGGGTGAATGGGTGAGTGGGTCGGTAGGTAAGTAGGTAAATAAGTAGATTTTCCACATACATTAGTCATTTTATGATCAATTTCCAACTAGTTCCTCATATTCTAGTCATTTCACAATCACTTGAAATTGTCATGTCAATATTATCTATGTGATTGCATAAGAGTCATTATTTAGTCATACAACAATTATCATGTTGTTCAAAATATAATAATTTCATAGACACAATGAAAAGCCATGTCATCATTGTTCACATGATTTTAAAAAATAGTCTTTTCATAATAAAAAATAACAACTAAAAGTACGCATAATTTGTCTTTTTTCATGGATGTCCTATGGATGAAAAAAATTGTGAACTTAATTTTTTTGTTATTATCATTGTAATGTTATCATCCATCAATGACAAAAGCAATTCATTTATGACTACTTATTTTTCCATGAAGGATTAAAAATATATTATATGAATATAATCATTCATAGAATAAATTGAAAACTTCTATTCATTGTTTTCTTGGTTGCAAAGGATAGGATTCCTAATGTGAGAATTGAAAATAAGAAGTGCGAAAAATAAATTTTTTACCTAGCCCAAGTTCCATCATGAATCATGACTACAACACAAGAATACCAAACTCCATAACCCATTGTGATTCACAAGCTACAACATGAATCCAATTCCATAGCCATTGAATCCAAAATTTCATGAAGTTTTGAATAATGAGCTTTGAAGACTAGCTTGAACTTTCAACTTGTGCACATATCATAAATCTTAAACCCCTAAACCTTCATAAATGGTCAAGTTGTAAATCTTTAGGCTTCATTATTGTATTATGCAATGATGGACATTGCAAAATGCAAATGCGATAATTAAATGGACAACAAAATCTACTTAAAGGGAGCTTAGGGGAGTGGTGGGGATGGGATGACAATGGCAAATCACATAAAATGAAAGGGAAAGGCAATGGCTTCCCTAACCAAAGGTTGAGATGGCTACATCTTTCCCATCCAACAATGGAGATGGTTACTATACAATGGGAGGGAGATAGGCAATGATGAGACCCACTTTTGGGTCATCACTTAAAGCAATGATTTGACAATGCATATCCTAGCATGAGTGGTGAAAATACTATTTTTTTCTTCACATTTCTTAGGTTGCCCATTCACATTAACTTGTAGGAGTTCATCACTTGACTAGAAATCTCCATTTAAAAAAACATTGCATTGATTGTTTTCATATATGCATAATGGTCAAAAGCAATCCAAAATAATTTGGGGATTTTTTTGATGTTGGGTGGATGATCAATGTTGTTTTTACTGAAGCATCTACTTTGGCTTTTGGACATATGACCTCAAAAAATCCAAGTTTGCAAAATATGTCCATTTAAAAAACTTTGGTTTTGAGACTTATAAAAATGTAGAGGAACATGTTTGCAAAACATTAGGCATTTTATTTAAATATATAACAATTGCTTGAGATCTATCATGTTCTCTACCAACATTTAGAAAATCAAACCACATATGATGTACACTCATACTATTGATATCTTCGCTTGTCCCACATATTCCTACAAACCATACAAACATGGCTTATTAGTCAAATGCAAGTAAAAACAACATTGAAAATTTTCAAAAACATCTAAAAACAAGAATGTAAATTTAAAAATGTAAAAGTTACATCTAATAATGAATGATAGAATGATGCAACTTTCCCTAATTCATGCCCTTTGTTTTTACTACTAAAATTAAACAACCTTAAAATTTGCAAAGTTGCAAAAAGAACACCATTCACCTCTGTGTTGTAGGAGGACATCTTACAATAGTCTATTTATCTAACAATATTGATATTTGTCTTTGATGGACAAAAAGAAATAATTTGAGTTTTTGGACATGTCAATTTTTAAAATTGTGTTTATGGATGTGTTTAATTTAAATTATTGATTTTGGGACATGTTCCATTTTTTTCATCAATCATTTTGGCCTTTAGGACATGAGTATGGCCCAAATAAATGTTGGTTATCCATGAATAAAAGCAACTAAAGTTTTTCATGAAGTGGCATTGACTGCCCAACATTGGCAACAATGACAATAAAATTAAAAATAAAATGAAAACATAGGTCAAAACTTAAAAATCAATTTCCCACAGCCTGGGGGGGAAGAATTTTGCACCTTATTTATCATAAATGTAATTTATTTTATTTTTCATTGATACGTGATGATCTCAACTTGAACTCACCTGTTAATGAGAAAATTGCTACTCTTCACCCCTCACTCCTCTTTCTTTTGTAGATATCTTTAGTAGCATGTATTTGAGTCATGCTTTGTTGGATTCCCATCTTTTATTCCACTCCAGAGTCCTGATTATTGTTTTTGGTAAATCTGCTTTGGATTGCGAGCAACCCAAACCCTAAACCTAAATCCTATTGCGCTCGAATTCTTCAAAGGCTTTCAGTCTTGTTGCCCAATTCAGCTTTCCATTGGACAGATTTGTTGTTGTTCTTGTCATCGTTGTCGTTGTTATTGTTGGCAATTTTGTTGTTATTGCCGTTAGTTTTCTTCTTCTTGTTGTTGGTGTAAAAATGAGCTCCGCTTTGCAATCCCGCCTTTTCTCAAACATCTTGTACTCGCCAAATCTTTTAACCTTAAAGTCAGCGACTATGCAGGAGGCAATGGATCCTCGTCCTTTTTGCGTAGAATTGTTCCCATGTAGTTCGAATCATGTTCAGAAACCAACGACCGTAGTTGCCTGCAGTGTTGTTGAAAGGGGGAGGAGAAGAAGACGTAGGATTTTTCTCCCTGTAGTTGTGAATGTAGAAGCCTCCAACAATAATTGTTTACAGGCGTCGTTGTCGCTGGAGGTGGCTCGGAGATCCGTCACAGCAGGTTTGATTTTCTAAATTTTGAAGAAGAAAAGAAATTTGGACATGAGGATAAGATTACCTGTAAACTAGGTGATTTGAGTTACTCCCTATGCTTGCGACATCGCTGAAGTGATTTAGGGTTTTACGGTTTATGCAGTTTTCTTTTAGCTGAGAACTGAAGGTGATGAAGCAGGAGTAGGAGTAGATGGAGCAACTGCAGCCCCTCCAGTAGCCATTCAGGTGCAAAATTTGGGCCTGAGTTTGAGCAGTGACAAAGGAGAGATACCAGTGCTAAAAGATTGCAGTCTGCGAATTCCGGAAGGCCAGCTTTGGATGCTTTTAGGCCCAAACGGATGTGGGAAATCCACAATCCTCAAGGCCTGTCTCCCTTAAACGTCTCTGGTGCTATTGGTTCCACCCTTTTTTGCCTTCTCATTACTGCAGATTTGGTTTTTGATTATATACCATTTCACTCTTTTTTCTCCAACAGGCAATGGCAGGGTTGTTGCGACCAAACCAAGGCCATATGTATGTGGCTGGACCCCGAAGTTTTGTGTTCCAAAATCCAGATCACCAGGTTGGATTCTCGACCATCTCAATATGCCCATTGTGTTTCAGTTGCTTGAATTAGGTTGGCATGTCTTTTGAGCTTGAGGTTCAAATTCTTTAATCAGGCACTATTTTGTTTTCTGAAAATCTGCAAAGTGGTTATCTAACTGTAGGTGGTGATGCCAACTGTGGAGGTTGATGTGGCATTTGGACTTGGACGATTCATTTTGCCACTGGATGAAGTTCGGACAAGGGTGCACAATGCACTTGAAGCTGTGGGGATGGATGAGTATGCCCAGGTCTCATGTGTTTTGAAAGCTCCTCTCTAGATTGTAATAGGATGTTTATCCTGGCCAAAGAGATGTAAAGACTGTAAGGTATTTGGGAAAGCAGACATCAGATGCTCTGGTCTTTTATAAAGCAGGAAGCCTCTGCATAGGGCCTTCTTCTAACTCAGAAAACAATTGAACCATACCATCAACAGGGATGCTGAGAGGACATGAGAAATCTCAAAGTTGTTCATAGTTTTCCTATAGTTCAACCAAGCCTTTTGGAGGGGTGCTCAGCTGTGGTTTTATGCAGTGCTTGCTCTATAATTAGTTTGGGTGTGCTGGAGAGTGCAGGAGGAAATCGCTGAATAGTTCTGTGATGTTTGCCAAATAAGTTTAGGTTAGTGGACAAACACCTGACTTTTTTTGTTTCTATCACAGAGACCCATACAAATTTTAAGTGGAGGACAAAAGCAAAGAGTGGCTATAGCAGGTGCATTGGCAGAGGCAAGCCGAGTGTTATTGCTTGATGAGCTCACTACCTTTCTTGATGAAACAGATCAGGTGAAACTCGTTCCTCACGATGTAGGTTTTACAGCTACCATTATCAGATACTCCCATCATGGCACCATAGGTCTGACCCATGAAGATGCAGATGATCAAATGTAGCAGCAAGAACTTAGTTGTATGACTGTCTTTTCAGTTGGCTGCAGATATTCTTTTCTCTCTCAGATTTTAGATATTATCTGCCAATGCTCCTCCTGTTATTTGAGAGCTGACATGTGAAGAGTGGTTTGCCATGATGTTGCAGATGGGAGTATTGAATGCTGTGCGCAAAGTGGTAGGGGGGGCAGACCCTGTTACAGCCCTCTGGGTAACCCATCGTTTGGAGGAGCTTGACTATGCTGATGGAGCAATTTACATGGAAAATGGCAGAGTGGTGCTCTCTGGAACAGTAGAAGATGTCAAACAGTATATCCAGAAACAACAAGACCAAATGCACAATAATGGTGGCTTTAGATAACCTCCAGGATTGGCTTACTATTGGTATTTCTGTTTACAGTACAAGTTCCTTGGACAAACCATGGTAAGAACACTACAAAAACTAAGAATGAAACCTCATGAGTATCATGACTGAAAAATTTCTGAACATATGATTCCTCTAGCAACACCTCTCAACAGCATGCACACTGAACTGGCATTTCCTAGTTTCATGGGTACTAATTACTAAAACTTCTGCTCATGGTTAGCGTAAATGGGCAAACAGAGTGCAATACTACAGTATTTTGCAAACCTGTTGAATAATTAATGAAGTTTGAAAATTCTGTTTGAGAAATAGTATATTCTCAGAATTTTCCAAAGCCATTCAACCTCTTCCTTCAAAACAAACTCTTTGAGAAAAATAGTTTTTGAAAATTTCAGCATTTTCTAAAAATAATGTAATTTGTGCTGAAGTCACCAAGGTATTACGTATTGTCTCCGAAACCATCAGAAGGCCCAATGGAATGTATTAAGATCCAGGTTGTAGGTACCAAAAGTTGAAGAAGGTTCGAAAGATAAACTTGGTGCAACTTATGAAGTTTATAGACTAATAAGGAACTTGTGAACTTTGTAAAGTAATTTGCAAAATTGAGGCAAGGGGCAATCACTTTAAATAGTTGCCATGATATGATGACCAGGATAATCATTCCATACTAGTGAACATGCGGATTGTGGGTAAGGACTAAAGTAGCATGGTAGGCCTAAATATAATCTCAACCATGCACAAAAAACAAGAATATGAACTTGGGGTATTTTAGGATAAAGACCTAATAACAATACACTTAAAGGAATCACTTTCAGGTATTCATACTTTTCTAATTTCAACAACTCTACATCTCTCCTATTGTTTTCTTCATGCATTGTAGTTTCTCCATCTGTTGTAGTATTGGAAGAATATTGTGCACAAAGTCTATTACAGAAACTGAACATATCCATTGTTCTATGCAATCTTGGTAGTAAGACTTGAAATCAATTACCAAAACATGACATAAGGAAGAAGTGGATGCTTATAAGTTAATCAAATGAGTTGATATTGGAGCCAAGAGAGAAACTGATATAATTTTAAAAACCTGTGTACAACTCTTCTGACCAAGAGGTGATATACTTTTATAGTGCAGCTAGTGGGGTAACTTCCATTAATATAAGATGAGGTTAAGTGAAGGGGTGCAACAAATTAACTCTAAAGTTCTTATTGCTGGATTTGGCAACAAAGGTTGCTTGAGTGCATGCCACAAACTTCCACATAAATCAGAAATTTTTGTAACCTTAACTTCTATGTTATTGAAACCATAGAGTCTATAACACCTCATGTTGTTGCTTCTTCACAATCCACTTGTTTTTCGCATGCTTCCATATGGTTCTCACGTTTAGAGCCCCCATCCCCATCAATGCCTAGAACAAAACCAATGGTTGCCAATGTATTGGTTGAATTGTTGACGAATGACAAATTGTCACAAGGGTATGATACAAACACACAGCCACATGGCCGATGGATGTGATGAACAAAATACAACCAGAATCAATCGTTTTTTCTCACTCATCCATGGTCTATGGATTGAAGAGAAAGGGGTGATTGGGAAGGAAAAAGGAACTACACATGGAAAGTGGGGCAACTGACATTGTTGGTTATTACTCTTCTTGGTTTCAATCTGATTGTGATTAGACACACACTTGTTTGGTACCTACAAAACTATTGTTGGATGTCTTGGTCTTTGTTCATAGCAGTAAAGACCACCCCAGATTTTTTTAGTGTCTTGTGTCTTTATTCCTGTGATACCCAGCAGGTACCATTCAGGTATCAAACGGGCAAAAAAGAAAATAAAATCCAAACATGGTCTTTACACTCAGTAAAGCCCTCAGCCATGGGCTTTACCAGAATTGGGCTCACACTCAGACTCACCTTCCACAGGCCATTATTCCAGTAAAGCCCACAGCCTCAGGATTTACCCTAGACTTCAAAACCAGAATTTTATTTCTCCTCATCAGCAATTTGAAACCTATTTTTGACCTACATTGACCAATGCAAAGACAAATGGATGAAAACATAATTCATGTTTCAATGATAAAGGTTTGAAATGAGTAATGTCTGTCAAGGGGCATCATAGCCCAAAAAAGTGCTGGAGACACAATTTTGTGAAGTCTAAGAAAGTCGCTCAACGTTTGGAGATCTTGTGTGTGATTTGGGGGGCAACAGGTAAAGAGACACCTATACTCACTGTAACTCACCTCTTCATTTAGGGACGTATTGAAAGTTGAAAACCTTTGTCACTATCCCACCCAAAACACTTGGCCAAGTTCCATGACTTAGCAGCAGCTTGCAAGGGCTGAAGATTATACGTTGTAAGGTTTGTTGTGATTTATTGGCCATTGTTGATGCTGATATGCTATTAGCTTACAATTTGTCTTGCAATATTTGGCACTCAATTCTCTCTCCCTCTCTCTGTCTCTTCTCTAATTAAGACCACAGCTGTGCAATCCAAGCAGATTACTGCAACTTATGAACATTTGCGCTGATCAAATTTGGCTGAAATCTTCTGAGTTGCAGTGCTTAGATCACAACACTGTGCTCAACACACATTTAAAGTTCAAATGGAGTCAATGCATGCACAAAATCCACACTCTTGTGGAAGACACCCTGTGACTAGAAGAGAGCATACTGGGTTTTATTGCAATGTGCTTTGTACTCACAAAATTGAACTGTTAATTTTTCCTGGATGTCATTTTTATGAATTTGGAAATCTCTCTCGGGATCCTAACTTTTGGTGTGTAAGAAAACACCAAACAACTACCCCCAATTTGCTGTGCAGCATGTGAGGACAGATAGCTAGGATTTTGAGAAAAAGGTCTTTCTGGAGAGAACTTGTAATTGCCAAACTGATTTTTTTTTCTTTAACATTAGAGTTCCATGCTACAAAGGTTGCAGGAATTAGATCAGGAGAATTTACTTACAGTTTGAAGGATGAAAACAATCAGAGACCTTCAACAATTTTTTGCATAATAATTTGTGGCAAACTGAAGCAGTTTCATGACTTCTCTGCAGATTTCAATTCAGTGGTAAACATCAGGAGAGCAAGAGTACCAGACTGATTAGTCATGGGCTTAATTAATTGCCTACAAAAGCTCATCATAAGTCATATCGAAGAACTTGGGTGTGACTTCTCAAAGTAGAGGATTAATGGCAACATCAACAATGTCAATGAAATTGCACACATGGATGGGCTTCATATTCTTGAGCATTTTAGTCTCATGTTTAACAGTGAAAGCTAAAGAGTCTTTGCAACCCCTGATTTTCAAGGCCCCATTGGCTTATCCTGAGAGCTTTGACTGGGATCCTAGCCATGGAAGGTTCCTATTGGGTTCCATAACTTCTGGTTCTATCTTCTCGGTTTCCCCTGCAGGAAATGTCAAAGAGTTTGTGAATGATGACGACTATGCAGGAACAGCAGCTGTTCTTGGGATCCATGTTGACCTCCCCCGGAATCGAGTCATTGCTGCTGTTCAAAACATGAATGCTTCGGATGCACCTTACAGTGCAGTTGCAGCTTATGAGTTGGACACCAAAAAAAGGATCATGTTTACAGAACTTCACCATGTGGGTGTCCAGGAAGGTAGGTTTAGTAACAGTGCCAGTAAAATTGCTAGCAAAAGTTGGATGATGCAATTCACTTTGATCTACTCTATAGAAGGTTTGCTGTTTCCATTGCTATGTCAAAGAGCAAAAATATGTAAGGTTTTGACTTTCTGGGTGTTTTATTTTTATTTTTCCTGGGGCATAGGTAGGAAATCATTTTCATTCTTAGCTGTGGTCTCTATACTAGTTTGACAAATCCTTGTTTCTGCTATCCAGTGTAATTCTGCTGTTAAATTGGAAGTGTGGCATGATCTGGGTTGCAGGGGAAAAATGCATGGTAAACGATGTGACTGTGGACAGAGCAGGAAATGCGTACCTTACAAACTCATATGGGGACTTTGTGTGGAAAGTGACAGTTGACGGAATGCCATCTGTGTTTGCTCAAGACACCATTTTCTCCTCACAGCCTGTGGTTGTTGATTCTTCCGTAGCATGGTGGGGTCTCAATGGCTTAGCCTACCATACAGAGGGTTATCTCTTGGTGGTCCAGTCATATTCAGGTACAGTATTCAAAGTGGATTTGGAGAGTGCAAAAGTGGATGTTGTGAACATGAAGGAGCAATTAGCATCAGCTGATGGAGTAGTACTACAGAGCAATGGAGCCTTGGTGGCAGTATCTCCAGAGAAGGCATGGTTACTGGAGAGCAAAGACAACTGGGAGTCTGCCATGGTGACTGATATAATTCCATTTGATCCCTTGGATTCCATTACTGCAGTTGCAATTCGAGATCAATACCAGATCTATGTCTTGCCTTCTTTCATTTCAGATAGCATTGATGAAGAGAACCACAGAGAAGAATTTCTGTTGAGGGAAATTGACTTCTTGAAAGAGTCTGATGGTGATGACCCCCTGTGGATAGGTCTCATAATTGTTGTTTTCATCCTTGTGATGCTAGCTTGGAGGGTCCATACGAGCCAACTCTATAAGAACAAAAGGAAAGTCTGATCTTTAGCAATGGATGCAAGTAAATTACTTCCTAACTAAATATATATCAAATTCACATGCAACCACTGTTCTTTTTCTCACCAGAAATGTTGTTATGAATGGCCATGTTGTGCTGCAATATGAATCCATAGTAGGAATATTGGGCCTTTGAAAAAACTTTTCTAGGTCTGTGGAGTCTGGACACTCTTTGATGGACAGATACCAAGCAATACCAAAGGTTGTTCCTACTGAAAATAGAATCAATTGTATTGTTGACCTCTGAAAAATAGTGTTGAAGTTCCCTTTCTCCGAGGAAATGTGTAGGTTGAGGCTCATATGCAAGGGGTTTCAAAGGAAATTTTTCCAAAACTCTTTATGAAAATGGCAAGACTTTCAGAACCAGGGAGGGTTTCCAGAAATATCAAAACTTTGTTGCTACTGACATTTTTTGTGACCCAACTGTGCCAATAATATGTGATGCTACTAGGTATATACTTGGTGTCTTCTGTTTTCTTACTACCCATTTCTCTCTTCTAAAGATGGAAAGCCTTCGAGAAGTAGAAGAAGCACATCTTGTGATCACAAAAAACCAAACCAGATACACTGTGCGCCTAGTTAGCAGGGTGAAGTATTAAAAACCAAAAGAATTAACCTTAGAAATCACTCCTCTGACTAAGAATTGAGTTTCATTTCGACACATACATGTTTATCAAGGCAATTGCATGGATATAAGCGCACATGTCTAAGACTCATGTCTGTATCAGTACATTCTACTCCTTGCAACTTTATCACTTTCAGATGTCTCAGCACCTCTTGTATCAGGTAGCCATGCTGCCAGACTTCTTATTTGATTCCCTAAGATAACCAGTTTCTTCACTGTTATGTTGACTCACATTCTGGTGCTGAAATCTATTCCTGTGATGGTTGCTCATCCTCAGCTTATGCAAGACAACATTGATAGTGGATGCAATCCTACCATGTTACAGTACCATGAGGAGAAGAATTAACTACTGAACAAAAGTCTTGTCTCATAAGAGTAGTTTGGCCCTCTCTCTTTTAGTTGCAAAAATGGGTTGCATGACTCCTGGGAAAAGGATCTTACGTGACAGAAAGCACAGAAAGCTCATGCCACTGGCAGCAGAACTGGTGTCACCTGCAGGCCTTTTGCAAAAGCTTGGCCAGAAAACCTAAGGAGAGTCAGTTTATCATGAACTTGAGTCTTTGACTTCCCCTTCAGAACCTGCCTCTCCATAGTCAGTATCATGCTCGTACTTCTGCCAGAGGAGAGAAGACCGATTGCGAACCTGCAACAAGTGAGTTCATGGCTCTCAGTCTAAAATCCAAAGTTCTTGTCAGTTACTGTCCAGAATATACTGCATACTCCGAGATGACAATGACAGTTTGCCACACTTGGAAAATTGTACATCTATTCCGACTCACATACTAGAGGAATGCCAGTTGGACTGACCTTGTTGAAAAATGACAGCTTTACCCTAAAGATCCACAAGACCATATATGAGCACTGGAAACAAGGATTTCCGACTCACAGGCCCTATAAAGTAACATTGCTGACAATCACAGGATTCAACATATTCATCTGGATCAAGATCAGAAATATTGTGAACAAACAGGGGCTGCCAAGTAGGAAGGCATTAGCCATTGGTACCTTGGTTGCAAATGGCCTTTCATCACCACTAAAAATCTGTAGGGAACAGCTCTTCAGAAAGAGGCTCCATTTGAATGCCAAGCCTTTGTCACCTTGGAAAGTTGGATTGCACCATAAAGTGATGTCTGCAAGTACAATCCGGTAATAGACATTCTCGAAATCCACACCTTTGTCCTTCAAGTGAACAGACTCAAAACTGGCAACTACCTCTTTCACACTTGAAATGCATCCCTGTTATAGAATCACAACACACCACTGTGATCAACACTCAAATCATCAAACTTCAATGAGTTAATGAAGGAGACATTACAGACCAAACTATCACTGACCTGGCCAGAAAGGCACTTAGAGAGCTCGCACATAGCCACTGCACGTTGCAAGCCTTCCATCCTGCTGCAATTGCCACATAGGCCTCGGACTAGGTGCAACCCATTGTGTTTCTCAGTGGTCAGCCTGCAACCCACATGCTGAGATTGTTTCAACCTTCAAGATCAAAGAAAAGAATGACTTGTACAGGTGGAATCCCCACATAGCAGAAGGAAAACAAAAGGTAGACCTTGAGATATGAGCAGCAATGTTGCCACAACTGGATGTCCACTCCTCATCAGTGAAGGAGTCAACTAGTGTAATGAGACATGATTGGATAAGATTCCCAAGAGTAACCCGGTCTTGATCTAAAAGTAAGTGAGATATTGTGACTAGGAGTCTTTCTACGTCCTTGGTCAAGAAACGCTGTCGAAATTTCCTGTATCAAAAGTATTGCAAGGACATTATCAGTTGGATAAAAGGAGAACAACCTTTAAGAATGTGTGCTCACAGACGCTGTGTAGTATTTATACAAGCAGGAACAAGGGACAAAGGGGTGGAGGGCCTTGGAAGCAAAGAACTGGAATACTGTTGACCTAGATTGCTCTAATGGTGGCAATTACTCCTGGTACATCAAGATAATCAAGGCATCTTAGAAGTAATGAAGGAAGCCAATGATGTTACAACTTGAATCACCAACATATCATGCATGGACAAGGAGAGACGATTGTTGGTCAATCAGCACTTCCTCAATCAGAGAACAATGAGCTTGACTGATAAGTAGACATACATAAGAGGCTCACTAACCTGGTTGCAATGAATACAGATAAAAACTTTAGAAGTGAGAACAGATTCATTGGAGGTCCCTGTTCCTCAGATGTTCCTGAATAGCACAGCTGAATATGTTAAAAAATGCCTTTTCATGGAAAGTTTCCTCCAGCTGAATAAGTTTCCATAACACAGAGCTTGGAGTGTCTTGTGGTCCCAGCTTCATTCAAGCAAGAGGAGTTTTGATGAAGCAATACAGGGGGTGATAAAAAGAAAAAATGTGGTCACTGCCTTTGTGACACACTCAGTCCAGTAGTGGGACTAATCTATATTTAAACCACCACAAGGGAAGTTGAGGTTTAGGTTCAGAATCAAGATGTGCAAAAGTGGTACACAAACGTTTAGGGAACAAGGTCTTTGATGCTTTTGACAGGGCCCTGCTTTGAAAGTACTTCTATAGGCCTTGCATCAAACAGAAGCACTGTGCTCTTTGTATTGACATTAAGCATTGAAACTCTACCTTCCCTTCTAGTTTCACCATGTGTTCAGACAGACACATCCCAGTCTAAGTTTAATCAATAGTCCAGTCCCAAGAGAAGGCACATTTAGGTCACTCCCCCAACTGATGTCTTCAACTAGAAACCAATCCAGGAAATTGTATGTTTTCTTCCCAAGAGACAGACACAGAGACGAGAGACATGATGTTACCTTCAATTTCAGAATTTGTGGAGGTCTCAAGACCACCAGAATCTGAGACACCCAAGTAGCCATACACTTGAAGAGTCTCCATCACATTACCCAGGGAGGGCACCCAGTCAAGCTTGTATGAACAACCCAAATCCTGTATACCATATTGCGAATATTAAAATATCATGATCGAATACTATGGCCATCCATAAAGGTGAATGCTGTTCACAACAGGTGGCAATCATCCAAAGACACAATTTCAATTACACCACCTCCATGCAATACCAGCAAAGGGTTCACTTAGTGAGCTCATTCAGATTGACTCATTCCTCCCTGCAAGCTGAATCCATCTTCAAGTACAATGTGAGATACTGTTGATTGACTGTTCCAATACAAAGGGCAGGAGAATCATACCCTGTTGCTGTACATGAGTAAGTCACACAAGAGCTTACATGCAGCCGTCTCCACATGCTTCAACTTTGAGAAAGCCACTGCACTAGCAACATGCACAGCAAGGTATGGGACAATCTACATGGGAACCACAGACAAACTTGACAATATTAATAACCACACAATCCCACGTTGAACTCTCGAGTGTTCCTCTTACTTTGGTGAAAGGTCCAGTGCAAGGTTGCTTCATCACAGGAGCCATGCCAGAGTGCCCATACTCGCAGAAACTGAGGGCCACCTAGTAACTTGACAGCAAAAATTTCCCCTGTAGAGCAAGCAAGTTGGTCCACACATTCAGTATCTACTAAGAAAGTACAGATCTTCATTTGTATAGTTGGGGGTCAGGTGTATATCATTGCAACTGGGAAAGAAGCCTATGGATATCATCATGTCTGACTGGAAAAGCTTTAGTTTTTGGGGTATATTGCAGACCCGCATCTGTTTGTAGTGCTTGCTTGATGAAGTCATCACTGTCTCCACTTATTGCCAGCTCTGGAGCAGGCTTCTGAAACCCCAGCAGCAAAAGACGTGAAGGCAGAAAGTCAGAGTTTCTCCCCTACCAGATACAATGAAGTACTTCAGCAGCTACAAAAGACTCAAAGAATTCTATATCTCCCGATACAGTATTGATTCATAGCAGCTGGACTTCAAAGCCAAACTCATCCACAGATGATTACCATAGCTGCAATGTCTAACCTGAGGACCAAAAACTCTCTGGCCCCATTGAGGCTCAATTTCTTCTGTTGCACCACCACAGTCCACCTGCCAATTCTCAAATCCATGGACAGTAGGATATCAATGGCAAACCCTTGAAGACAGACAGACTTCGCTCATTCCAAGGATAATTTCCATTGCAACAGAGACAAGTGCGAGATGGCGAACTCTAAACCCAAAACCCTTCCACACCTGCTCCTCCAGATCCTTCACCACTTCTGGAGCATTGGATCCATCAACGTCCTCATCAGAAGACTCGTAAAGATGCGACTTGTTCGTCTTGAGCTTCGCGTTCTTTCGCGTATTGGCGGTTTTATTCTTCAACTTCCTAACATTTTCCTTGTAATCATCTAGCAAGATGTCGTCGATATTGATGATTTTGCGATTCCTGTAATCATCAAAATTCTCGCCACGTGAATGCTCTGAAAAGAAAACCAACCTGTGACGGGATGAAAATTTACGCCCACACATAAATGAAGACAGAGACCCTAAACCCTAAAAGTGGCGGAGACAACATAATACCTCTTCCGCGGGCCACCATCTTCAGCTGCTGCAATGGTGCGGGAAGGAGACCCTCTAAGCCAGTCCTCGTCGTCACCTCCTCCAATTCCCATTTTTTTTGTCCCCCGCCTCTTAAACAACCGCAAACAGTTGTTTTATACGCTTACTCCTAACCTGCCCCAAGCTCTACAATAATAATGCATTTCACTCACCTGCGTTCTTCCTGAGCAATTCTTAAGCTCACCTTCAGCCACAACAAAACAATACTCATATCTCTCCCCACGGTTTTCAATTGCACCCGCATTACATCCTGATTCCCTGACAATTGCAACAAACTGCAACAAATTCACTCCAAAGCTTCGTGATCTCGGTGCGCACCTCAGCAAAAGCAACGCAAAACTTGGAGCACCAAGCCCTAACGAAACGGAAACGAACCCAGCGAAATCCTAACGAAACCCAGTGGATTGACAGTTTGAAATAATCTACAGCCGTCAGATATCCTAACTGGACAATTGAGATTGAACCAGAGGAGCAGCACTTGAAGCTTAAAAGCGATGAAAGGGAAATGTCCTTTCTAGCATTCATCCTGATCACGTCCGTCCACTTTTCAGCAAAATCCAGAATAAACGGCTGAGATAAACAAGACATACCACTTACTGTTGTGCGGGTGAATCGTTTACCGGGATCTACCTTTTGGTAAATGGTCCGGAAGTAAAAAGTATCGGCCAGAGTGAATTAGCACCCACCAATGCACCAGTTGGCCGTTCTGTCCACCGGATGGGTTGCGTTTTTTCATTTGGCGCCGGATGGGGCTCATCACAGTCGATTTCTTTTTGCTGCTGACCACTG